>ODAI012996411.1_pt1 | contig 26685 bp, 24 predicted proteins | sample 1539321 | NCBI WGS metagenome assembly ODAI01 (sample SAMN02144231, study PRJEB22623) | gut metagenome | biome: sheep rumen | host: Ovis aries | place: New Zealand
AAGGAGCTCCAGCGCATTTTCATACTTTTCCCGAAGCTGTCTGAGCTTGTTTTCGTTCACATTCTTAACTCCTGCAAAGCGGGTCTGGTCGGAATTGTGGCGAAGGTCGGCGATTTTCACTGCTTTTGCAATTGGGTCAGACTTTATTCTCCGGATATATTCAATGTACGGAACGTGATCTTCATGGGTAAGAAGCCCAACGGCACGAACGATCTCCGATGGAAAAATACCAGATAGATCATTTAAAGTAACAAATGTGTCCTCAACAGTATCATGCAGAAGTGCGGCACATACTGTATACTCATTCTCCATTTGCTCCGCTATGTGATATGGATGATAAATATAGGGGACTCCTGCTTTGTCAAACTGGCCTTCATGAGCTTGATAGGACAGCTTGAGGGCTTTTATCGTAAGGGGAGTGTATATCATGACTGACCTCCGGAAATTATTGTGCTTATGGATATGATTTATAACATTATTGTACCACATCTCACAAATGCCGTCAACACTCAGAAAGGTGTGGAATCATACATTTTTCTAAGCTTTTCGATAGCTTTCTTTTCTATTCTTGAAACATATGACCTTGAAATACCGAGCTTTTCTGCGGTCTCGCTCTGAGTATGGGGATGTATCCCGTAAAGCCCGTATCTGTAAATGATTATCCGGTGTTCTCTTTCGTTAAGGCACTTATCAAGGAATCTGTACAGAAGCTTTGAGCGGATAAGATTATCAACCTGTTCATGGATATCCGTCCCATCGTCGATAAGATCAAGAAGTGTAAGAGCATTTCCGTCTTTATCAGTCTCTACCGGCTCGTTCATGTAGACATCTCCGGCAGATTTTCTGGCTGAACGGAAGTTCATCAGGATCTCATTCTCTATGCAGCGGCTTGCGAATGTAGCAAATTTTGCTCCTTTGGTGTGATCGAAGGAAGTCACAGCTTTTATCAGTCCTATAGTGCCAACGGAAATAAGTTCGTCCTGATCCGACGGATTTGAAGAATACTTTTTCACAATGTGTGCAACAAGCCTGAGGTTATGCTCGATAAGCTCATTTTTTGCCTGTTTATCGCCTGAAGCCATTTTTTCAAAGCATTCTTTCTCCTCACTCTTTGAAAGCGGTTTTGGAAATACAGTATTATTATCGATATGGAGTGCGAAAACAAATATGTGTTTTAAAAGATCCAGCAGCATATAAATACCTCCGCAGTATATTTTATATAAAAATATGAAAGAGGGCTTGAACATTATTACAAAGGGATCTATGGAAATATTCATTATCAGTGCTAATATTCAAAAAAAGTGCATAATTGAAAAAGGTAAAAGAAAAAAACAATTTCAGCATATTGACGAAAAGGAAGAAATATTATATAATAAAAGTGTATGAAAAAATGTGATTTACAATCAGCAGATTTGAAGGCTGTGTAATCCGGAAGAAGTGATAAATTGAAAAATCTTGTATCAGCGTCTGTTCTTAGTGCAGATATGCTGAATCTTGAAAAAGAAGTCAGAAAACTCGAAAACAGCAGTATTGATATGCTGCATTTCGATGTTATGGACGGTGTATTTGTAAACAATATCTCATATGGACTTCCTATCCTTGAACAGGTCAGGAAGATAACTGACATGACACTTGATGTTCACCTGATGATCATTGATCCGATCAGGTACGTCAGACGTTTTGCCGAAGCCGGAGCTGATATTATCTCGTTCCATACCGAGAGCGAAAGTGATATCGGCGAGACGATCAGAGAGATAAAAGCTGCCGGAGCAAAGGCTGCATTGGCTATAAAGCCTGCAACTCCTCCAGAAGCAGTATATGATTATCTGAATGAACTCTCAATGGTCCTCGTTATGACTGTTGAACCGGGATTCGGCGGTCAGAGCTTTATCCCTGAGACTATGGAAAAGGTCAAAGCTATAAAACAGCGTATCGATGAACTCGGACTTGACATAAGGATAGAAGTCGACGGCGGTATCAATGACGTTACCGGAATAGAGGCATCAACCTGCGGTGCAGATGTTCTTGTTTCGGGAAGCTACCTTTTTAAGGCCGAAAATATGGCCGATGCAGCAGGAAAGCTGAGGAAGGCCTGAGTATGGTTAGATCTTTCAGAAAGGAAAGACTTGTCTGGATCGACCTGATGATAACACTGCTTGTACTTGAGCTTATGTCCTATTTCTATTATGGAGCCCGTTCACTGGTGCTGGCAGGAGTATGTGTATGCTTTTCAGCTGTTGCTGAGATCATTTGTCTCAGACTGATGAAAAGAAAATTCACTGCTGACGACCTTACCTGTACGTCAGACGCTCTTGTTATCGCACTTATGATGTCTCCGGTCATAGATTTCAGGATAGCTGCTATTGCTTCGGTTTTTGCAGTCATAGCTGCGAAAAACGTCTTTGGCGGAAGGCAGAATATGATCTTTTCGCCGGCTGCAGTCGCTTACGTTTTTGTGCTGACATCATGGGGCAGAAAACTGCTGCTCTATCCCGAGCCGCACACTAAGACAGGTATATTCTCAGATCCTGATGGACTTGTAAGTTCAGCAAGCTATGTATATAACACTACCGGAAAGGTGGATCATACAGATTTCGAGCTGCTTCTCGGTAATTTTTCCGGACCGGCAGGTGCAGTAAGCATACTTCTGCTTATTGTAGCAGCTGTTATGCTCATTTTCAGGAGAAATATCTCAGCAGGCGCATTTCTTGGCTCTGTTCTGGGAACTGCACTGTTTGCAGCTGTAACACCGGTGGCCGGAACAAGATCTGAATCCGTCAAGTATAACCTGATGATGAATATGGTACTGTTTGCTTCCATTTATATCGTTGCAGACCGCAGGATCGCTCCGAGAAGAGAATATTTCGCATTCTTCTATGGACTTTTTATAGGAGTATTCTCGTATATTCTCGTTCTGACGAAAGCTCTTGAAAATGCCATAGTTATTGTGTCCGTTCTGTTTACACCGGCTGCATTAGCTTTCAAGAATCTTGAAAAGAAGATAGATACAGCAGATGCAGCTCCCATCCCTGCTGAAACTGAGGAGCCTCCTGTTCAAGAGGAGACAGTCCCTGATGAGCAGGAGATATCAGATGAGGATGTTGTAAATAAAATGATAGAAGAGCTGTCAGAAAGCAATGATGCTCCGGAAGAAGGGGAGGACAATAATGATGAATAATCGTAAAACCTCCGTTTTTGACGGGATACTGGGCGATAATATGGTACTTTCCTCATTAATGGTCATATCTCCGGTAATAATATGCGGAGATACTCTGAAAAATGCGGAGGCTTTAAGCTATGCTTTCAGTTCTATAACCATACTTTCCATGCTTATCGGATCATTTGTACCAAAAAAACTGCCGTATACGGTGAAGATAATTATTTACGCACTGATCTCTTCGCTTGTGTTCATTCCTGTAAAGGTTGCAACACACGAATTCTATCGTGGGGCTATCGACAGGATCGGTATCTATTTCCCTCTTCTTGCGGTAAATTCGCTGATCGTTCTTCAGTCGGAAGCAAAGTTCTTCCGTATGCCCCGAACAAAGATGTTCTTTTCGCTTCTGTTCTATGTCGTCGGATTCGATATCGTAATGCTTTTGACCGGATTTATCCGTGAGCTCTTCGCATATGGTACTATAAACGGCCGTGTAGCAGATGTGGATATGCCTGTTTTCGGGCTTTCTCAGCCATTCGGAGGCTTTATCTTCCTCGGACTGATGTGCGGTGCTTACCGCTGGATCAGAAAGCTTCTGATAAAAGAGAAAAAAGAGATAAGGAGTGTTGATAATGTTTCTGATAAATGATCTTATCGCCCTCCTTGCCGCAAATCTTATCCTTACACAGGCACTCGGAACAAGTACACTGTTTATCGCCGCAGGCAACAAGAAAAATCTGATCTGGACTGCCTGCACTATCACCGTTTTCACTACAGCAGGCTCTGCTGCAGCATATCTTACAGACAGAAATCTGCCGGAAAAATATGCTGATTACACTCTGCTCATCTATACTCTTTCGGTGGGCATACTATATGTGCTTCTTCTTTCTGCATTATATTTCTTAAGAAGAGAAAATTTTGCAGAAGCAAGAAAATATATCCATGTATCCGCATTCAACTGTGCGGTAATGGGAACTCTTTTCACGATCAGCAGGAAAGCTGCCAATGACAGTTCACTTATGAATTTCGGAAGCTATATCCGGGCTGGTTTTGAAGCAGGTATCGGCTTTATTCTTGCAGCTGTAATTCTCACAGCCGCTTACAGAAAGCTGAATTCTACCAAAGTCCCGTCATCGTTCAGAGGATTCCCGGCCATGCTGATATATCTTGGTATAATATCAATGGCGGTATATGCACTTAAATAAAGAAACACTGTGCAGCCGCAGTAGGAGATTATAAAATGAAATTCAGGAACAAAGGAAGGAAAATCTACAAGACCAAAGAAAAGAACTACTACGGAAAAAGTCCGGCAGGAAAAGCCTTTTCTATCGGTCTTTCCATACTGCTTATCGGCGGTATCGGATTTATCGGTTACAGCGTTGCTGAGCCGATCGTAAACTATACAAAGAAAAAAGGCGACGATAAACCGGCCGTATCTTCAGAGATCACTTCTCAGTCCGGCGAAAGCACTTCTGACAGTATACAGATACCGACTGCCAGCGGCTCTGAGGCTGTATTATCTCACCAGAAGGTCAATTTTGAAAATTATTGTGCAGCAGCTGTAAAAGAGACTGATCTTCTTAACGCTGATACACTAAAACTGGCTATAAAAAGACTTCCCACAGGTCAGAATATCCAGTATCTTGAGGTCCCTCTCAAGGTAAAAGGGGGAAGGATCTATTATTCCAGCGGAGTTTACTATGCGATATCTTCCCAGGCTTTTCAGGAGATGATGTCTCTTGACCAGATCGTTGAGATAATAAAGGATTCAGGCTATAAACCTGTCGCTGTAGTAAGCACCTTCAACGATAACCTGCTCCCTGTAATTGACGGCGAGGCAGGATATGTTACAGCTGATACCGGCGAGCAATGGATAGACAATGACTACGAAGCAGGCGGAAAGCCCTGGACTACTCCTTATTCTCAGGTCGCAGTCAACTACATCAACAGCATCGTTGACGAGATCTCTGCTGCCGGCTTTGAAAAGGTAGTCTGCTCAGATTTCGTCTTTCCGCATTTCCGCCAGAGTGATCTGGATATGCTGCCTGATGAGCTCTCGGATCCCAGTAGGGCTATGGCTCTCACAGCAGCTGCAAATCTGTTCAATAACACTATTCTTTCCAATGAATCAGCAATGTTCATAGAGGTTTCCTCATCAGAGCTGCTTCAGGGCTACAGTGATATACTTCAGCCTATGCTGCTGAATGTCAATACTGTTATTCTGAACATCGATCTTGATGAGATAAGCTACGGTGTCTATACCGATGCCACTGTTTATGAATTCAGCGGAAAGCCGGCAGACAAAGCGGAAAAGATGATAAAGCTGGTTGAGGATGATCTCGATGAATTCAATGTTGCTGTAAGACTTTCAGGCAGCACTGTAAATATGTCCGAGCTTCTTGAAGCAAGAGATAAGCTGGTCGAACTGGGCTATAGTTCATTCGTTATCGGCTGATAAAATAAATCCGGTATCAACCGGAGAACGGAGAAAAAAATGGCTGAAAATTTCAAGGTATCCCTTCAGAGGATAGTAGACGAATTCAAACTTGAAGTTATATACATCCATAAGGATGCAAATGAAGTTATGATCGATGAGAACGATGTCAACAGGCCGGGACTTCAGCTCATGGGATTTTATGAGTATTTTAACCCGGAGCGCATCCAGATCATAGGAAAAATGGAATTTGCATATCTTTCAACTCTCGATGAAAATACAAGACGTGAAAGATTACAGCTCCTCTTTGCTCAGAGGATCCCTGCACTTATTATTTCCAGGGAACTTCCCTATTTTGCTGAAATGCTGGAGCTTGCCAAGGAGTACGAGGTACCTCTCCTCAGAAGCAAGGAGAGCACTTCTAATTTCATGTCTGGACTTATCGCTTTTCTTAACCTTACTCTTGCCCCGAGAATAACACGTCACGGTGTTCTTATAGAGATCTACGGTGAAGGTGTGTTTATTACAGGCGAATCAGGAGTCGGGAAGAGCGAGACTGCCATTGAGCTTGTTAAACGTGGACACCGCCTTGTTGCTGACGATGCTGTTGAGATCAGAAAGGTCTCAAATATCAGCCTTGTCGGAAGCTCTCCGGATAATATCCGCCACTTCCTTGAACTTCGAGGCATCGGTATCATAAATGCAAGGCGACTTTTCGGTATCGGTGCTGTAAAGATGACTGAAAAGCTGGATCTGGTAGTTGAACTTGAGCAGTGGAATCCCGAGAAGATCTACGACAGAATGGGTGTTGACACTGAGTTTGTGAGCCTTCTCGGAGTAAAGGTTCCTTCACTTACCATTCCTGTCAAACCCGGACGTAATCTTGCGGTTATTCTTGAAGTTGCCGCTATGAACAACAGACAGAAGAAAATGGGCTATAACGCTGCTCAGGAGCTTCTCAACCGTCTTGGTATGGAATCTGATGCCAAGGAGATCGTCCGTGATTACGAGGCATTCTGAGCCTGAGATACATATTGCCTGAAACGGACATCAAATATTATTATATCATCTCAGGGGGAACATATTATGTATTTAGATGAACTTACTCAGCTTTGCGGTAAGCTTGGCTGCCGCATAACTCCGGAGTGCCCGCTCAGCGAATATATCACATTTCGATTCGGCGGTCCGTGCAGAGCGCTCATCAGCGTAAATTCCGCAAGATCCGCAGCAGAGCTGATAAAGTACATGAAAGATAATTCTATACGTTACGGCATACTCGGCAGAGGAAGCAATATCATCGCCTCTGACGAGGGATTCGATGGAGTTATTCTCCTTTTCGGAAGCGATTTCGCCAGGATTGAGATCAGCGGCACTACTATCCGCTGCGATGCCGGAGCACTTCTCGCCTCTGCCTGTGTACACGCACAGCACGCCTCTCTTAGCGGTATGGAGAACCTTTTCGGTATCCCCGGAACAGTCGGCGGTGCTCTTTACATGAATGCCGGTGCTTATGGCAGCGAGATAAAGGATGTTGTTGTATCAGCACAGTATATCGACAGTGACTGTGTCATCAGAAATATTGATAAGGAGGATATGGATCTTTCATATCGTCACAGCATTTTCGCAGATTCTGACTGCGTGATAACTTCTGTAACCATGCAGCTTACAGAGGGAGATGCAGATAAGATCAAGGAAGCAATGAACGAATGTATGGCAAAGAGAAGCTCCAAACAGCCGCTTGAATTTCCCAGTGCCGGAAGTACATTCAAAAGACCTGAGGGCAGCTACGCTTCTCTTCTCATAGACCAGTGCGGCCTTAAAGGGCTTACATGCGGAGGAGCGATGGTCAGCGAAAAACACAGCGGATTTGTAATTAACAAGGGGTATGCAACTTGTGCTGATGTGCTGGAGCTCTGCTCACAGGTACAGAAAATAGTAAAAGAAAAGACCGGTTATGTGCTCGAGCTTGAACCGGTGATATTAAAATAAATCCCCATCGGAAAGGGAGTATAATATGCAGTTACTCATAGTCACTGGAATGTCCGGAGCCGGAAAATCCAGTGTAATGGATGTTATGGAGGATATAGGATATTACTGTATCGATAACATCCCGCCTAAACTCATATCAAAATTTGTAGACCTTTGCAGGCAGTCTGAATCTGAAATCTCAAAGGTCGCAGTTGCAGTGGATATCAGAACAGGGGATATGTTCACCGAGATATTCCGTTCTTGGCAGGAGCTTAAAAATGCTCCGGATGTTGATGTGAAGGTACTTTTCATAGACGCTGCACACGAAGTGCTGATAAAGCGTTATAAAGAGACCCGCCGTAAACATCCGCTGCAGGAGAAATTCAACGGAAATATCCTTGAGGCCATCGAATATGAGGCAAGTCAGCTTTCACAGCTTCGTGAGATCGCTGATTACTTTATCGAAACTACTTCACTTACAGCCTCACAGCTCAAGGAGCAGATTAAGGCTATTTTCCTTGAAAAAAGCTCGGATTCACTTCTGATAAAGGTCATGTCCTTCGGCTTCAAATACGGAGTGGCTACAGACAGCGATCTTGTTTTTGATGTGAGATGTCTGCCAAATCCATACTACATAGACGAACTTCGCAGTCATACCGGCTGTGATGACTGTGTGCGTGATTATGTTATGAGTTTCGATCAGTCAAAGGAGCTTTTCAATAAGCTCTGTGATCTTATCGACTATCTTATCCCGCTTTATGTCCATGAAGGAAAGAGTCAGCTGGTGATAGCTTTTGGCTGTACAGGCGGAAAGCATCGTTCCATTACTTTTGCCGAACTTATGGCAAAACACCTCAGTGAAAAGGACTACAGGGTACAGAAATATCACCGTGATATAACAAAAGACAAGAAATTCTGATAGGAGGGGATCAAGATATCCTTCTCAAATGATGTAAGAAAAGAAATATGCTCCTCAGTCAATGATAAGGATAAGCGCTTTGCCTGCCTTTACGGAATGCTGCTTTTCAGCAGAACTCTGACAAGGGAGCATATATGCTTTCAGAGCGAAAGCAGTATCTCAGCTGCTCTTTTCGGCGATCTGTTCAGGAGCGTATTTCACTGCGAACTGACCGTTCGTGAGAACATAAGACGCAATGATCTTGTGCTGTATTGCTATGATATAACAGATACTGACCTTATAGACAGAGTGTTTACCAAATACCACTTCGGCGAAAATGAAAGAAAAGTTGATTCCGAGATTATTGCAACAAATAGTCTCGGAGTTTTTACAGCAGGAGTTTTTCTTGCCTGCGGAAGCGTAAATGATCCTTCAAAGGAGTATCATCTTGAATTTTCCGCCCCCACTTCTAAGCTTGCCGGTGATCTGACTGTGCTTCTCGGAGATATTGGTGTAAGTGCAGGACAGGTTATAAGACGGGGACAGTATATTGTCTATATAAAAGGCAGCGAGTCTATTGAAGATACTCTCACTTTTATCGGTGCTCAGCAATGTACATTGGAACTGATGAATGTGAAGATTTATAAGGACGTCCGTAATAAGGCCAACCGCATAAGGAACTGCGATGCTGCCAATATCGACAAGGTACTGAATGCAGCCATGAAGCAGCGTCAGGATATTATGCTGATAGCTTCTGCTATGGGACTTGAATCACTGTCGGATGAGCTTCGTGAAGTGGCAGAGCTCCGCCTTGAAAACAATGATATGAGCCTACAGGAGATAGGGGAAAGTCTATCTGTTCCCATAAGCCGTTCAGGTGTTAATCACAGATTCAAAAAACTTGCAAAGATCGCAGATGAACTTCGCAGCGGAGGTAAAGGACATGAAAAATGATGGATTTGTAAACCTCCACCTTCATACGGAATACAGTCTCCTTGACGGCGCCTGCCGCATCAAGGAGCTTTTTCCGCGTCTTAAAGAACTGGGCCAGACAGCTGCTGCCATAACAGATCATGGAAATATGTACGGTGCAGTCGAATTCTGGAATGAGGCAAAGAAAAACGGTATCAAACCGATCATTGGCTGCGAAGTATACGTTGCACCGAGAACAAGACATGATAAAGAGCCAAGGATAGACCAGCAGCCATATCATCTCATACTGCTGTGTGAGAATAACGAAGGCTACAGAAACCTTGTTAAGCTTGTCTCTCTTGCAAGTATAGAAGGCTTTTATAACAAACCGAGAGTAGACAGGGAGCTCCTGAAAAAATATCACAGCGGACTTATATGTTTGTCTGCCTGTCTTGCCGGAGAAATACCACGGAAACTCAGTGCAGGGGAGTATGGCCTTGCTAAGGAGACTGCTCTTGCTTACATTGATATTTTTGGCCGGGATAATTATTTCATTGAGATTCAAAACCACGGAATAGAGGATGAGCTCAAGAATCTTCCTTTGCTTTATAAGCTCGCCTCAGAACTTGATATACCGCTTGTGGCCACAAATGACTGCCATTATATCAAAAAAAGTGATTCTGAGATGCAGAATATCCTTATGTGCATACAGACCGGAAAGATCCTCGGTGAACCCAATGCCATGAGTTTCGAGACAAATGAGTTCTATGTAAAGTCAGCGGACGAAATGACAGCACTGTTTAAAGGGCATGAAGAGGCAGTCTCAAATACGGTACTTATTGCGGACAGATGCAATGTTGAGTTCGAGTTTGGCAATATAAAGCTGCCAAAATTCCGGATTGAAGGTGTTGCTGATAATCAGGAGTACTTCCGGGAACTGTGCAGAAAAGGAATGTATGAAAGATACGGCGCAACTCCTGCAAAAGAGGTAGTGCAGCGCCTTGAATACGAGCTTTCTGTTATAACCAAGATGGGATATACGGACTATTATCTTATAGTCTGGGATTTTATTCACTATGCAAGAGAACACAATGTCCCTGTAGGCCCCGGAAGAGGCTCAGGTGCAGGAAGTCTCTGTGCCTATTGTATAGGGATCACAGGCATTGATCCTATCAGATTCGGATTGCTCTTTGAGAGATTTCTTAATCCCGAAAGAGTCAGTATGCCGGATTTCGATATTGATTTCTGTATCGAAGGACGTCAGAGCGTCAAGGATTATGTGGTCAGAAAATATGGTGAAGATTACGTTTCTGAGATAATCGCTTTTGACACGCTCAAGGCAAGGGCAGCTGTTCGTGATGTAGGAAGAGTTATGAGTGTTCCTTATCAGCTGTGTGACAAGGTCGCTAAAATGATCGATCCCAAAGCTGATATTAACGAAGCCATGTCCACATCAGAGGAACTCTCCCAGCTATACGGCAGTGACAGAACAGTGCGAGAGCTTCTGGATATGGCAAAAAAACTGGAGGGAATGCCTCGCCACGCTTCAACTCACGCAGCAGGAGTAGTTATCTCAGCTGTTCCGCTGAGTGATCTTGTCCCGCTGCAAAAAAATGACAATACTGTTGTTACTCAGTATACGATGAATATTCTGGAGTCTCTCGGGCTGCTAAAAATGGACTTTCTCGGCCTGAGGAACCTTACTATAATCAGAGATGCTGTAAACGAGATACAAAGAACAGAACCGGATTTTGATATAAGCGCTATCCCTGTAGATGATCCGGATGTATACTCTATGCTTGCAAAAGGCGATACAGCAGGGGTATTTCAGTTTGAAAGCGACGGCATAACTCAGCGCCTTATCGACCTTTCACCGGAAAGGCTCGAAGACCTTATAGTGGTAATGTCACTTTACCGTCCGGGACCAATGAGATCGATCCCTGAATATATCGAGAATAAAAAGCATCCTGATAAAATAAAGTATAAGCACCCTGTACTTGAAAGCATCTTGAAAGAGACCTATGGTGTAATGGTCTATCAGGAACAGGTCATGGAAATATGCCGGAAATTAGCCGGATACTCCTATGGCCACGCTGACATAGTACGCAGAGCTATGGCAAAGAAAAAGCATGATGTAATGCTAAAGGAGCGGGAAAGCTTTGTAAACGGAGCGGTTTCTAATGGTATCCCGGCACAGACAGCAGATTCTGTTTTTGACGAGATGGTGAGCTTTGCTTCCTATGCTTTCAACAAGTCTCATGCAGCAGCCTATTCGTATCTTTCCTACCAGACCGCTTATCTGAAATATCACTACAGAGGCATATATATGGCCGCACTGATGTCCAGTGTAATGTCTGTAACAGGTAAGCTCGCTGAATATATTAACGATTGCCGAAGCAATGGCATAGAGATAGTTCGTCCTGATATCAACAAGAGCATGAAGGGCTTCACTTTTACCGGCGGGAAGATATATTTCGGACTTCTTGCAATAAAAAATGCAGGCAGCGGTCTTGCTGACAGGATAATCGCCGAAAGGCTGATGCACGGACCTTTTACCGGCCTTCAGGACTTCTGCGAACGCCTCGAGGGCAGGGAACTGAACAAGAAGGCTCTCGAAAATATGATAAAGGCAGGTGCTTTTGACGGCCTCGGTCTGAACCGAAGGCAGATGCTGGAAAATTATGAGATGATAATGGATGCAGTTGCATCAGGTTCAAGAGGAGTTATCGACGGACAGCTCAATTTCCTTGATACAGACAGCTCTTCAGATATGGGCATCAGGATACCCTATGCTGTTGAGTATGAAAGACGTGAGCTTCTGGCAATGGAAAAGGATGCTGCCGGAATGTATCTCACAGGTGATCCTCTGTCAGATCATATTCATTTAGCCGCCTTGCTAAGAACGAAGACTGTGAAGGATATTATCACGCTCAGCGGCCTTAAAGACGGAACAGAAATAAAGCTTCTTTGTACAGTTCAGGATAAAAAAGTTCATATCACAAAAAAGAATGAGCGTATGTGCTTTATTACAGTTTCAGACGAAACAGGCGAGCTGGAGGCAGTTGTATTTCCGGATCTGTATGCAGTATCAGCCTCAAGGCTAAATATCGGGAACATCGTTCTTTTATCAGGAAAGATATCTGTAAAGGATGACAGTGTTACCGTTGTATGCGGCTCATTGATCTCTGAAAAAGAATTTCCCAGATATATAAGCAATATGAAGCTTTGCGCAAAAATACCCTCAGACAGTCCCGTGATCGGCAAAATAAAATCCATATGTGACCGACACAGAGGAGATACTGCTGTTTGTTTTTATTTTACGGACATCAGAAAAACTCTTTTACCGAAAGACCGTCTCTCCTTGGAAATATCTGCGGATTCTTTCAATGAGCTTTCAGAGGCGGCCGGCAGAGAAAATATCGGTCTTATAAAATGATGTTGTATTTTTAAGATTTTTTTAAAAAAAGACTGAAATACACTTGACAATATTTCTACAAAGTAGTAAAATATAAGAGTATGGAATTAAGCTGCAGCAATGACGCTGCAAGTTAAATAATATATGCCACGTGCAGAATGGAGAATATGTATGATTAAGAAAATCGGTGTATTAACAAGCGGCGGAGACGCACCGGGCATGAATGCTGCTGTAAGAGCAGTTGTAAGAACTGCCCTCAGTAAGGGTATGGAAGTATATGGTATCCGCAGAGGATATGAAGGCCTTATAACAGGTGATATATTCAAGATGGATGAAAGAAGTGTTTCAGATATCATCCATAGAGGCGGAACTATTCTTTATACTGCAAGATGTCCTGAATTCAGAACTGATGCAGGTGTTGAAAAGGCAAGAGCAAAGTGTGAGGAGCTCGGTATCGAAGGTCTCGTAGTAATCGGCGGAGACGGTTCCTTCAGAGGTGCTGCTGATCTCTCAGCAAAGGGCGTTCTTTGCGTAGGTATCCCCGGAACTATCGATAACGATATCGCTTGCACTGATTATACTATCGGATTTGATACAGCTATGAATACAGCTATGGAAATGGTAGATAAGCTCCGTGACACATCTCAGTCTCATGACAGATGCTCTGTTGTTGAGGTAATGGGAAGAGGCGCAGGACATATCGCTGTAAATACAGGTATTGCCTGCGGTGCAACAGATATCATCACAAAGGAAGTACCTTATGACCTTGATGCTATTGCTGCAACAATGCTCGCTAAGAAGGCAAAGGGCAAGCAGAACTTCGTAGTTATCGTTGCTGAGGGAATCGGTCATACTCAGGAGATCGCATCTATCCTTCAGGAAAAGACTAATATCGAAACAAGAGCTACTATCCTCGGCCATGTTCAGAGAGGCGGAAATCCTACCCTCAGAGACAGAGTTGAGGCAACAAGAATGGGCTATTATGCAGTTGAACTTCTTGAAGCTGGCAAGGGAAACAGAGTTGTCGGTATAAAGAACAGCGAGATCGTTGATTACGATATTCAGGAAGCACTTGCTATGAAGAAGCCCTACGACGAAAAGCTTCACCATATTGCAGAGCAGATAGCATTCTGATCTATCAGGCACACGGTTTCTCGTGTGCCTTTTTAGTTGAATTCGGTCAAGAGCTCTCTTCCTGATGCCGCAGAAGCATAGTTCCATTTATCAATATGGCCGCAGCTGATGAAGTATTTCATTTCCGGCTGTTCATCCATTGATTCGCAGGTGTCCACAATTACGAGTTTTATTTTCATTTTTTCTGGAATTATAGCCTTTATATAGACGCTTACCTGCTGCCCCGGCATTACATTTTCCCGAAGCTCGGCAAGACCGGCCAGATTCGGAGCAAGTTCAACAAAAATACCATATTCTTCTATAGAACGCACTGTTCCGGCAACAGTTTCCCCGGCAGAGTAAACAGATGCATTCTCTTCCCATGTTCCGAGAAGTTCCTTATGGGTCAGAAGGATGCGGCTGTTTTCTTTTGACTTTACAACAGCTTTGATATACTGCCCGACCTTGAATCTGTCCTCTGGATGAGATATCCTGGAGACTGATATCATATCTATCGGTATCATAGAGGAAATACCGCAGCCTATATCAACAAAACACCCAAATTGTTCAAGATGCGTTACTCTCGCATCGATTATATCACCGCTGCGGAGATTTTCTATGTATTCGGCAAGGCATTTTTCCTGAACCTTTTTTCTTGATAAAACTGCGGATACTGTCCCTGAATCATTCTTTCTCACATCGCTTACAAAAAAACATACAGGTTTGTTTACACGGGATATCAGGGCGATATCCCGTGTTTTTCCTTCTGAAATACCTATAGCGCCTTCATTTCTCGGGATAATCCCTTTCCCACATGGAAGATCCACGATAAGATCGTGAGAACTGCTGCACACTGCAACACGGGCTTCAAGGATTATCTCCTTATCCATTGCTTCCCTAAGTCTTTCATAATTGGCTATATACATAGCATTTTCTGCACTTTTTATCAATGAGCCTTCTGGTCTGTAATACATATTTATACCTCCGTTGTTATGGATTGTTAGATAATCAATTCTATGCAGAGGCAGCTATGATTATGTTCTCAGACCTCACTTTTGATTTTGATACCACCAAGTGAACTGAGCAGGGAGCAGACTTTTCCTGCGCTTGCTGTATCACATATCACAAATCCTCTTGCCGTCCTGTCACGATCAGGTTCAGGGATAACATCTACAGAGGCAGGAGATACGGTAGAAGCTGTGAAATAATTGTGAGTTGTAACAGCTGTCGGGATGATCGTATAAATACTTCCGTTCCGAAGTTTCTCGGCACGATCCGACCTGCGATTGTAAATAACTCCTGTTCTGAACACGCCGGAGACACTGTTTCTGATACGCATCAGCACTGCCTCGGCTGTCTCCGGTGATTCAAATTCCGCCGATATTCTTGACATCATAATAACATCCTTCCTGTATTTTTAGTCGACTTCAATATGTTTATATATGCATTTTTATTATTTTTCCACAAATCAAAAAAAATATGCAGATATAATATTGATTTAGTAACGATTTTGGGGTATAATGTTAAATGTACGATTTTCGGTATCTATAAAGGAGGTAAGCATTTTGGACATCAGGCCGGGAGATATTCTGACAATGAAAAAAAATCATCCCTGCGGCGCTAACGAGATGTACGTTATCCGCTCCGGAATGGATTTCAGACTTAGATGCATAAAGTGCTCCAGAGAATTTATGGTGCCGAGAAATAAGATCGAAAAAAACATCCGCAGCGTAAAGCGTTCGGATGAGGGTTAGCCAGCTGCAACTTATATAAACAAATTATATTTTAAGGAGTATACTAATGTTTGAAAAGCTTGCAGTAATGGAAGAAAAATATGAGGAGATCAGCAGCCGTTTGTCTGATCCTGATATCGTCAATGATAATAAGCTATATACCCAGCTGATGAGAGAGTATAAAAATATGACTCCGATCATCGAGAAATATCGTGAGTATATTAAAGCTCAGAATTCTTACGAAGAGGCCAGAGAGCTTCTTGCTGATTCAGGCGATAAAGAACTCAAGGAAATGGCTCAGGAGGAGCTTGAGGAATCTAAAGCTGCTATGGAAGCAATTTCTCAGGAACTGAAAGTTCTTCTTCTTCCTAAGGACCCTAACGACGATAAAAATGTTATTATTGAAATAAGAGGAGGCGCAGGCGGTGAAGAAGCTTCTCTGTTTGCGAATTCCCTTTATAGAATGTACACAATGTATGCCGAAGCAAGAGGCTGGAAGCAGGAGATACTCAGTGCTAATCCTACTGAGCTTGGCGGCTTCAAGGAGATAAGCTTCTCCATTGAAGGCGACGGTGCCTATTCCCGTCTTAAATATGAAAGCGGAGTTCATCGTGTACAGCGTGTTCCTGAGACAGAATCTCAGGGACGTATCCACACCTCAACAGTTACCGTTGCCGTGCTTGTAGAGGCCGACGAGGTAGAACTGGAGATAAATCCAACCGATCTTAAGATAGATTATTTCCGTGCAAGCGGTGCAGGCGGACAGCATATAAATAAAACAGAGTCCGCTGTAAGAATAACATATCTACCCACGAACGTAGTGGTGGAGTGTCAGGACGAAAGAAGTCAGCATAAGAACAAAGACAAGGCAATGAAGATCCTTCGTTCAAGGGTCTATGAAGCCATGCAGGAGGAACAGGACGCTAAGATCGCCTCGGAGAGAAAAATGCAGGTCGGAACAGGTGACCGCTCCGAGAGAATAAGAACATATAACTATCCGCAGGGTAGACTCACCGATCATCGCATCGGCCTGACAATTTACAGGCTTGAGGATATCCTGAACGGAAATCTTGATGAGGTATTCGACGCACTTGCTACTGCCGATCAGGCTGCTAAGCTCGCTGCGCAGGAAGCGTAATTATGGAAACCATTCTGCTGAGTGATAATGAACCACAGCTTAAAATTGCTGCGGACTTGATAAAAAGAGGAGAGATCGTCGGTATACCCACCGAAACTGTTTACGGTCTCGGTGCGAACGCTTCTGATGAAGAGGCTGTTCGTAAGGTATTTGCAGCTAAGGGACGACCTGCTGATAATCCTCTTATAGTACACCTTGCTGATTTTTCTCAGGCGGACAGGTACACAAGAGAGATCCCGGATCTCGCCTACAGACTTGCAGAGAGATTCTGTCCGGGACCGCTTACCATGGTCCTGCCCAAAAATGACCTCATCCCGATGATAACATCGGGCGGACTTGACACTGTTGGCATAAGAGTACCTTCTCACTCTGTAATGCACAGGATAATCGAGCTTTCAGGCTGTCCCATAGCAGCTCCATCAGCAAATACGTCAGGATACCCAAGTCCTACATCTGCTGCTCATGTTATGAGAGACATGAACGGCAAAATTGCTGCTGTTGTTGACGGCGGACAGTCAGAATTCGGCGTTGAATCCACAGTTATATCTTTTGAGAGCGAAAGCTCTGTAAGAATACTCCGTCCCGGATGTGTAACAAGAGAAATGCTTCTTGAGATCTGCGATGAAGTTGTTATCGATCATGCCATTCTTCACGAACTTGAAGCTGGTCAGAAGGCTGCATCACCGGGAATGAAATACAAGCACTATTCTCCTAAGGCTGATATTATCATGGTGGAGGGGGATCTCGATTCCTTCACTGAATATGTAGGAAAAAATATGACGGAAAATACATATTGCCTGATCTATGACGGTGATGATAAGGATTTTCCCTACCGCAATATGACCTATGGAGAAAACAGTTCCGAACAGGCTCATTGGCTGTTCCAGAGATTGAGAGAACTTGACGATATTGGTGCAGAAAAAGTCTATGTCCGTGCTCCGTCCTCAGAAGGTGTCGGACTTGCTGTATATAACCGCCTTATAAGAGCGGCTGGATTCGAGGTGATAAGGATATGAACAGTCTGAGCGGAGTTACCGTTGTCGGCCTTACAGGTCAGACCGGTGCCGGTAAAACGACGATCTCAAAGATATTTTCAGATAATGGCTATATGGTCATCGATGCTGACAAAGTCGCAAGAAAAGTCGTTGAAAAGGGCAGTAACTGCCTGTATGAGATAGAGGAGCTTTTCGGACGTGAGGTACTGAACGCAGATGGTACTCTCGACAGAAAAGCACTGGCAGCTATTGTTTTTACAGATAAGACCAAGCTTGAAACGCTCAATACTATCATGCATCCTTATATCACCAAAGAGATACTCAGAATGATAAAGGAAAACTCGAACAGGGGTGTGAAGCTCATACTTCTTGATGCTCCCACTCTTTTTGAGAGCCATGCTGACGACTTTTGCGAGATAATCATATCTGTACTTGCTGATGAAAACGTCAGAGAACAGCGTATTATCGCAAGAGATAACATCAGTCATGAGCAGGCGAGGCAGCGTATGGATTCACAGTACAGTGACGAATTCTTTATGAGCCATTCTGATTATATTATCAGAAATGACGGTGATATAGAGACTGTCACAAAGATCTCAAGAGAGGTATCAGACAAGATCAAGGACTGCTATATTTCGCAGGATAATGATACCATAATTAACAGCGCAAAAGCGGTTGTGGCTGAATAGCTCTCAGCCGCTTAATATTTCCGAAGGGAGAATAAATATGGAAGAAAACAAAGAAGCAATAAAGGAACTCAAAGAAAAGCTCCTGTTAAAGCGGAAAAATGCAATCTACAATATGTCAGATGAAGAGCTGGCTGACTGCGATAAGTTCTGTGAAGACTATAAAGACTTCATGAACCGTTCAAAGATTGAGCGTGAGGCAGTTATATACTCTATCGATCTGCTTAAAAAGAACGGATATGTAGAGTATAAAAAAGGCATGAAGCTCAAGGCAGGCGATAAGATCTACCGCAATAACAGAGATAAAGCTATACTTATGGCAGTTATAGGAAAGGCTCCGATCGAAGAGGGAGTAAGACTTTGTGCTGCCCATATTGATTCCCCAAGACTTGATCTTAAGCAGAATCCCCTCTATGAGGATAATGAGATCGCTCTTTTCAAGACTCACTATTACGGTGGAATCAAGAAGTATCAGTGGACTACTATCCCTCTCGCACTCCACGGTGTTGTAGTGAAGGCCGACGGGACCAGACTCAATGTTACTATAGGTGAGGACGAAAATGACCCTGTATTCTGTGTAACTGATCTTCTTCCGCATCTTGCAACCGCTCAGATGCAGAAGCCTCTTGCAAAGGGTATCACCGGCGAGCAGCTCAATATTGTCATCGGTTCAAGACCTTTCAAGGACGATGAGGAGAGCGGCTCTGTTAAGCTGAACATAATGAACATTCTCTTTGAGAAATACGGCATCACTGAAGCAGACTTTATTTCAAGTGAGCTTGAAGCAGTACCTGCATTCAAGGCTAAGGATATCGGTTTTGACAGAAGCATGATAGGTGCATATGGTCACGATGACAAGGTGTGTGCATATACAGCCCTCAGAGCAACTGTTGACTGCAAGGATCCTGAGCATACTGTCGTAACTGTCCTCACTGACAAGGAAGAGACAGGAAGTGACGGAAATACCGGCCTTTGCTCAGCATACCTTGAGTATTTCATTGCTGACATCGCAGAGGATATGGGTTCAGACGGAAGAACTGTTCTTTCTGCTTCTGAGTGCCTTTCAGCAGACGTAAATGCAGCATTTGACCCGACCTTCCCTGAGGTCAACGAGAGAAATAACTGCGCTTATATCAACAAGGGCGTTGTCATTACAAAGTATACAGGAGCAAGAGGAAAATCTGGTACATCTGATGCATCTGCTGAATTTACCGGCCGTATCAGAAGACTTATGGATGATAAGAAAGTAATCTGGCAGACAGGTGAGCTCGGAAAGGTCGACGAGGGCGGCGGCGGAACTGTTGCTGCTTATATTGCTAATCTCAACGTCGATACGATAGACCTTGGAGTGCCTGTTCTTTCAATGCACGCTCCATATGAGATAGTTTCAAAGATAGATACTTACATGGCCTACAAGGCATTTATCGCTTTCTGCGAAGACTAAAAAACATACACCCGCATCAGGCAGCTTAATTTACCGAAAAAGCTCCCATGCGGGTGTTTTTTGTCAGTATTGACTTTTTGATTGAAATGATATATAATCAGCATATAAAATACAGTTATTATGGAGGAAAAATGATGATGCGAGATAACTTCTCGGTGCAGTTTTAAAAGCTGATAACAGATCGCACCGAGTAATTTATGTTATCAGTTGACTGCACCTTTACTGAGAATTATTAAAAAGGAGTAGTTATCATGAACATAGAAGAATTAAGATCATACTGGCTAAAAGAAGAGCAGAAGGCTAAGATAACAGGCTGGGATTTCAGTTATATTGAAGATAGATTCGATTCAAAGGAAGATGAACTTCCATGGAATTATACGGATGTTATCAACCGATACAGACATGATATAGACAAGCTGCTTGATATCGATACAGGCGGCGGAGAATTTCTGCTTAGCCTCGGACATCCCTTTGAAAACACTTCAGCTACCGAGGGCTATCCTCCAAATGTTGAGCTGTGCAGAAAGAAATTCGGCAAACTTGGCATAGATTTTCATGAAGCGGCAGAATATTCAAATCTGCCATTTATGGACAGTTCTTTTGATATAGTTATAAACCGGCATGGCTCATATGCCGCAGACGAGATCTGCCGTATCCTGAGGCCTGGCGGAGTATTCATCACTCAGCAGGTCGGTGAGGATAATGACAGAGAGCTTGTTGAAATGCTTCTCCCTGGAACGGAGAAAAAATTCAATGGACATAATCTTTCAAATTGTATAAGCTCGTTCAAAAAAGCTGGGTTTAGAGTATTAGAAAGCGCAGAGGCTTTTCGTCCGATAAGCTTTTCCGATACCGGAGCACTGATCTGGTTCGCCAAGATCATCGAATGGGAATTTACGGGTTTTTCCGTTGAAAGATGTTTCAGTCAGCTTCTCGAAATTGAGAAGAAGATAAGAGATAATGAGAACGTTTCAGGCAGGATACATCGCTTTTATTTAGTCGCCCAAAAATAGTTATAAAAAATGCTGCACATTAAATGCAGCATTTTTTCTTTATATCATTTATCATCATGAACGGAAAAACTATCAACATCGATAATGTCTGGTGATGACGATGATGAAATGTTTCCGGCATTTCGCTTAGATATCTCATGAGCAACATATCCGTTGAAGATACCGTAAGCAATCATTATAACTCCCACTATAACTCTTGCAACACTTGCTGCGCTGAAGGGATTTATAAGAAGAAGTATAGCTGCTGCTAAAAGGATACCGCCGACAATCACATTCAGTGTGCGATTATCTTTGGAATTCTGACCATTGAACGCTTTGACAAGCCTTATTATACCAAGTACAAGGAACACACATCCGCCCACGATCGTAATTCCAATAGTGAGTATTTTAGGCAGGAACATGATACCAACACCGATCAGTATACCAACGATGCTGCCGGAAGACATCAGACTGCCGTCACCAGATCCCATAGAAGTCAGCATTATGAAAAGACAGGAGACTATGATTATTCCGCCGAGAATATAGAACATCCACGTTATGACCTGCGGAAAGAAAGCAATAAGTGCTCCGCTGATTATAAGGAGTATGCATTTTGCGGTAAATCCGGAATTATCTATCTTCATTATATACCTCCTATACAAGAACGTTTATCAGTTTCAGCCATAATCTTCGGAAGAAGCCTGATTTTTCATATATACTACCTGACAGTTTATCTACAAGCTCACGGCAGCTTTCTATCTCTTCCGGTTCAGGCTGTATTCCGCTGAAGCCGGAGCGCAGTGCGATCTTCATAAATTTATCGAAGCTGCCCTTTTCGACGAATGTGCCGCCAATATGTTTCTCTACGTTTTCTGCGAATCCAGTGTAGTTATTGTCTTCATTTTTTAGCTGAAGCGTTTCAAGAAGTTTTTCAGCGTATTGATACATATATCCTACACGGCTTGAGCCGCTTCCTCTTGTAAATCTCTCTGCACGTTTGCTGCTGATAGCTTTTCTTCTGAGAAGTATCACACCAACGGCGGCGCCGCTAAGAAGGGCTAAATAAATAATGAGCTTGAGCCACCAAGGGATCCTGAATCCGCTGTTCTTATGATCTGAAGTGCTTCCGATCTGACCTGCTCCGGTTCCATTGCTTCCGCTGACCATTTCAGATGAAGCTGCTGATGTAGTAGTACTATTTGTATTGACAGAAGTTGTTGCGCCTTGAGGAGCAGTTGTAGTAGCTGCGGATGTGGCCGGCTCAGTTGACTGCTGAGGATCTCCTGCAGGTACGACCTGAGGAACAGAGTTTGAAACAGGACGGCTTGAATAACCTGCTGTAAATTCAAACGGGATCCAGCCGAAACCGTCCAGGTATATCTCAGCCCAGGCGTGACTTCTGTTATCCTTGACATCAACGGTAAAGGAACCGTCAGGATTCATATTATCGCCGTTGAAGTCATCAGCAGTGACAATATAACCAGAAGCATATCTTGCCGGTATACCAGCCATTCTGGCCAGCATTACACCTGCTGTAGCATAATGTATACAGTAGCCTTTTTTGTTTTCAATAAGGAAGTAATTGACGAAGTCTCTGTTCGACGGAGTCTTACCGGGAGACAGAGTATAATTGCAGTCGTCATTCATTCTTTCTCTGATATCATCAAGAACTGCGATCTTTTCTACTGCTGTAACCGCATTTCCGGCTTTGTCGAGAATGTCAGAATATGCAGCATGTACCTCGTCCATATTCTTGGTATCAGGGATCTGAAGATAATTATCGTAAACGAACTCTTTGTATTTGCTTTCAAGAAGCTGAGCGGTCAGGAACTGTCCGTTATAGTACATTGTTTCCTGATCCGCAGGTATCTCGTTATCTATAGAGAAATAGTCATCGTATGTAAAGAGATCATATTTGCTGCAAAAATTGCTTATTGCTTTCTGCCAGTTAGAGTCGATCACAGCCGAAGTACTGTATACCCTCCTCTCCGGAGGCAGAAGCTGTGCAGCAACATAATCCATATCTATGGGGAAGAACTTATATGTGAATTCTCCCTCTTTATCATCCAGAGAAGCTACCAGCTTATCACGGTTGTAAGAGAGACCGCCGAAGTTATCAGTACCATAAGGACAGAATTTACGGCTTTTCTTGACTTCTGAGTTTATCCACACTGTGATCTCATCAGATGACGGATCAATAAGTCTGCTGAACATACTTGGGAAATCCTGAGGGAAAATGCCATTGGTGCTGAAATCGTTGAATATTTCTTTATCGTATTCATCACTGTCCAGCTGTGACCACTCATTATCATCATAGATACTGCTGACATCGTCCTTAAGATAGACAGCACAGTTGTTTCCCTTATCGAAGGTCACAACAAGATCAGTTGTATTATCATAAGTGATATGATCCTTGTTGCCCAGCTTATTATTCTCATAGTTTATCTTGAAGCCGAAAGCACTTGTTACTCGGGAGATACTTGCTGCAAGATCCTCAAGTGTGAATTCATTGAAGGCTTCACTGATATCACGGCGTTTTTTGTTTATCTTATCGCTTCTCTCGTAGCCTACAGCATTCAGTATGGAGGCTGCAAGCATCGCCACGATAATGATAACTATCATTATAAACATACCGCATTTTTCGGTTACTTTGAGCTTCATCTGCCTTTTCGGGAAGAAAAGATTGTCTTTCCGGACAAATCCACTGGTGCCGCCGGAATACTCACCGACATCGATAGCGGACATTCCAAGAAGTGCCAGCCAGTAAGCAACCACCATTATTCCCCAGAAAACAGGTATCTCTATACCGTTATACAGTCCAACCTCTATTATCGGGAATGTAACAAGAAGGGGGAGAATGGGATTCGGTCTGTATATCGTAAAGAAGTAGATGACCAATGCCATAAGCCAAATCGCAAATATAAAGAGCACTGTCACCGATTCTTCTTCCATAGAGGGCTTGACGTATTTATAATAGTTTATCTCGGTATGGAATGAATCACGGTAAATTATATTATAGACAAACTTGAAGCCATTGGTTATCTTATCGATCATTTTATAGGCAGCAAAAGCAAAAACTCCTATAGAGTATAAAATGACCCACAGTGCCTTTCTTGCGATAAGGATAAGTGTTATATAGAAAGCTGAGAAAAGTACAGCAGCCACGGCGACTTTGCCTGCATCAAATGTGAAGTCAAACATTCCGAGGAATGACATTATCACTGATGTGAAGCCCATGACAGCTATCAGTACTGATTCAAGCTTCCTGAAATTAGGACGCTTTCTTTTAACTGACATCACAATGCTGTCGCAGATAGTGATGCCGTTAGCATTTTGAATTGCCTTTCTTTTCATTAAAGTTCAATATCCTTTATAGAAGATGATATCCTGCCTATAACGACAGGAATTATATTTAAGTTTGAAAAACCGTCTGTAAGCTTTGAAGCTTCCTGAACAGACCTTACAACGAGAACTGCGTTCTTGATATCGGCATCAATATTCTCATCGATAAATGATAATACCGGTGAATCTGATGCGGATGAAACAAAAACAAAGGAAGCAAGTGATACTGAAGCCTCAGACAGATATTCCTCAGGTCCTTTGCAGTAAAGGTTATCGCTGAAGGAATTGATAAGCTCTTTGACAAGCTCAGCAAGCTCGTCCGGAGCAGAAATGGTCTTTTCAATGAAATGCTTGTACCTGCTGTTATAGTAGATAACATTGTGCATTCTCTCATTTTCGAGCATAAATTGTGAAACAGACAGCAATGTCTCGATCAGAGTATCAAAAACGGGGAGAGTATATTCTGAATCCTCATAGCATTTGAGGTCAAGGAAAATAGTCGAAGGAACATCGATCGGCAGGCTGTAATCCTTAACTATGAAATCATCCTTTTTTGAGCTTAGCTTCCAGTGAATACGGTTAAGCTTATCACCGGGGATATACTCTCTGAGGTCAAATACCTCAGAAGGATCGTCTCCGGGCTTTGTCTCGGAAAACATGGAGCTCTCCTCATTGACACGGTCAGTATAATTGACTGTACCGTTTATCTCATGACTTTCCGGCATTACCGCTATCTGTGAGGTAACGTTTTTCCCTACCTTGAATTTGAATATTCTCAGAGGATCGAAGATATTGATATATACTGTTCTGATATTTATGATGCCGCAGTATTTTGAATTAAGCTGAAAAGTGACCCGCTGTGAATTTCTTGCCTGTATAGGAACAAAAAGATCGAAAGATGTGATCTGATTACTGAAGAGATTGTAATATTCTATTTTTGCTTCAGCTTTTCCCACAGGAAGAAAACTGCGGTTCGTGATACACAGCTGAACGGGAAATGCCTGATTTTTTGCAACCATATCGTCCTTCACAGAAAATTCAGCAGTTATAAGCTTTTTGGTGATATAAGCTGAGAAGAACATTATGACTGGGATAGCTATCATTACTATCAGCAGAACAAGAGCAAAATCCCATATGTAGAGTATATAAAATGCTGCGCAGACAAGTATAAGTATCAGGAACAGGATCTTAGTCAGGATCATGATCACTTACCTTCGCTGCCGATACCGGGAACCGGCACGGATTTGATCACGTCGGCTATAACGTCAGCAGCAGTAACATCTGAAAGCTTCGCCTTGGAGTTGAGCATTATTCTGTGCTCAAAAACATCCCTGCATATGTAAGTGATATCATCGGGAATAACGTAGTCTCTTCCCATAGCAACAGCAATTCCCTTTGCAATCTGCATAAGTGCAAGGGTTCCACGGGGACTTACTCCAAGTTTTACCATAGGATGATTTCTTGTTGCAGCTGAAAGAGAAACGATATATTCATATATCCTGTCATCAACGTAGATATTTGAAATGTACTCCTGAAGTGCGATAATAGTAGACGCATCAGCGACTGCACTTACATTGTCAAGAGGATTGGCATTATATTTTGATTTGAGGATGCTTACCTCTCCGCTGAAATCCGGATATCCCATGCTGAGCTTTATCATAAAACGGTCAAGCTGAGAGTCGGGAAGATTATGAGTACCGGCAGAGCCGATAGGGTTCTGTGTAGCAATAACAGTATAAGGCTCGGGAAGCTTGTATGTACGGCCGTCTACAGTAATGCTTTTTTCCTCCATGAGCTCGAGAAGAGCAGACTGAGTCTTGCTTGATGTACGGTTTATCTCATCAGCGAGGAAGAGATTGCAGAATGCAACACCGGGACGGAACTCAAATTTTCCTATTGCTTTGTTATATACATTGAATCCTGTAACATCCGAAGGAAGGACGTCCGGAGTGAACTGCATACGGTTATGCTCAAGAGAAAGAGCCTTTGAGAAGGCAAGTGCAAGGGTAGTTTTTCCGACACCAGGGATATCCTCGATAAGAACGTGTCCCTTACAGAGAATAGCGAGAAGCACCTTGACTATTATCTGATCCTTGCCGATAACGGCTTTCTTGACCTCAGAAAGTATAGAATTGATCTTGGCTGAATAATTATTGTTCATTCTTTATCTCCTATAAAAAAATTGTACCTTAATATTATATCACTACAAAGAGCCATTTTCAAGTCCAAAGATGCAAAAAATGTGCAAAATTCAAAGAAATATAATATTTTGGAACAGTTGTTTTTTAGTATCGCTGTTTTCTGACAAAGAATATTGGGAAAAATTCATGTTTATAAAATAAACTTATTATTATTTGCGTAATTTCGAGGCAAATGAGGAGAAATTTATTAAAGAATGTCATAAAACCAAATGTGGAAAAACCTGCCGTATATGTGCAACAATACAAATGTACTATAT
>ODAI010563916.1_pt1 | contig 26680 bp, 13 predicted proteins | sample 1539321 | NCBI WGS metagenome assembly ODAI01 (sample SAMN02144231, study PRJEB22623) | gut metagenome | biome: sheep rumen | host: Ovis aries | place: New Zealand
CAAAGCTCTTGTTTTCCGGTGAGATAACGATTTCCTCCAGCTGGTCGCTCTTCGTAAGCGCCCCCGGCTCGATAGTGGTCAGCGAAGCCGGAAGCGTCAGCTTTTTCAGCGCCTTGCAGGCAAAAAACGCATACTGACCTATCGAAGCATAGTTCTCAGGGAGCGTTACCTCGGTTATGAAGTTGTTATTTGTGAAAACGTCCGCATCAATGCCGACTACCGGCTTTCCGCTGAACTCTGCCGGGAATTCAAGCACAGTGCCGTCACTCTCTATGCCGTCGTACTGATACACGGTATAGCCGTCGTCAGTGCTCTTCATACAGTAAAGCGAGCTGCGCCGTCTTACGCTGTACGGACGCGGAAGAGTATCGGAACCGTAACCGGCTTCGAGCTCGTAATACTTTTCGCCGTCGGTAGCTAAGACGTTTTTGTGTCCTGAGCCTGCACCGGGATCGCGGTTGCCGTTTCTTATACGAGCGCTGATACCGACCTTCTCGCACTCCCTGAGTATCAGCGAGCTGCTCGCCCAGCAGTCTCCGCCGCCGCTGACTATCATACCGACATAGCCGGAATAATAGGCGCTGTAATTGTAAGTCGCAGGCATTTTCGTGATGACATCGAGCTTCTCCTCGAAGTCCATATCCTCATTGTAGTTTGCGGCAAGGTAGTCGTCGATGACCTTATCCGCGTATACTACCGAATAATCAAGAACGTGTATATTCACATCGTATGTTGTGTCGGCGGTAAACACAGTTACAACCGAGTCTCCGGTCTCGTAGCGGACCTCAACAGTCTCGCCCTCCTGACCTGTCGGTGTCGAGGTTCCGAGACCGCCGTTCCAGTAGATAGTGCGCGATTTGGGAGTTACGAGTCCGCCTGAGGTGACGTTCACAGAGCTGCCGGACTTGATCTTGCACCTGACGATCTCTCCGTCATCGGCACTCAGCTGGAACTCCGTGGGCTTGTCCTCCGGAATGGTCAGGTAGTCAGAATATGCTGAACCAAGCACATACAGCGTAACGTCCTCAGCGTTCAGCGCCGCATCTGCTTCAACAGCTGCCCCGGAGACCGGAAGCATAATAATACTCAATGAAAGCGCAGTCATAGCTGCGATAATTCTATGTGATCTCATATTGACACTCCAATCAAATACATATATATAATAATTATATCAGTTTTTCAGCAAAAAGTCTTGATAATTTTATTAATTCGCTTTGAAACTGAATTATTCCGCATTTTGTATAAAGTGTCGTCAACAGTTTTGTGTAATATGATAAAAGCACCTGTACCGAAGTACAGGTGCTCTTTGATGTCAGTCAGTTGCCTTGAAAACTTCGCGGACGAAGTTGTAGATATGTGCGTGGATACTGTTGTCGCCGTGATAGCCGCCGTTTACATACTGCCAGATATGCGGTACACCGTTCTTGGTGAAGTTATCGTGGTATGTCTTGGGGTTATCGTAAACAACTGTGTCGTTGCTGCCGGCTGTAATGTGGAGGAGGTAGGGCTCATTGTCAGCGTCCCACTTGAATGCTCCGGTAACTCCGGGTGCAGGGCAGATAGCTCCGATATAACCGAATTTGTCAGGGAGCTTCATTCCGATGAGGAGAGACTCGCGTCCGCCCATTGAGAAGCCTGTGACAGCTGTATTTTCCTTGCCCTCGAGTATGCTGTACTTGCTTGCGATCTCGGGCATAAGATCCTTCTGGAGATCGTTTATGAAGTTGTCATATGCACGGTTATTTGTATCGTCCATACCTGTGCATGACTTGAGCGTATCACTTGAGAATACGTCAGGGAATACTACGATCATATCCTTAGCCTCGCCGGAAGCGATAGCGTTTCCGATGATCTGGCGGGTATACATAGTACCGTTGCCCTTGATTATCATACGGTCAGGGTTCTCATAGTAACCGTGAAGAACATACATTACGGGATACTTCTTGTCCTCGGAATATCCGGCAGGAAGAAGAATGTTGTAGTCCTTCTGTCTCTTGCAGGTAGTTGAGTAGTATGAAGCCTTCTTGATCGTACCGTACTCAACTCCGCTCTTTTCATTGTGTGAATCATTGGGTTCAGATTCTTTTAAAGCTGTTTTTACAACATCGGTATACTCAGCCATTGTCTTAACTGTATAGGGCTTCTCAGCGATCGGGAATTCCTTTATTCTGCCAAGCAGGAAATTGTTTATCAGAACCACATCTGAAACTGTGAAATCGCCGTCCTGATTGACATCTGCGTTGTTCTTTGCAATATCATTGCTGAACTTGCCGCTGACGATCGCGCGTTTTGCGAGAATAAGGTCAAAAACGTTGAACCTGCCGTCGCAGTTGATGTCGCCGGGGCTGATAGAAATAGGTGCAGGACCATCGATCTCTTTTCCGGCAGGAGCTCCGATCACCTCGTCAACATAGAAGCTGTCAGTACCCTTTTCGGTCTCGACATATATGTACATTTCGGAAGCATCAGCGGGTATCTGGAACTCAGTATTCTTGAGCTGGAGCCATTCGCCCTTAACAGCAGTCTGAATGTCGATCTTGTCATATGTAACTGTGCCCTCAGCGTCCTTGTACTGGAACGAGAGGTAGAATTTCTGCGAAGCCGGACCGCTGTTGTACATAACATCAGCGCTGAAGCTGTACTTCTCACCGGGCTTGAATGTGCTCGCACTCAGAGCCTTTGAAGCGCCGTTCCAGTTAGCTTCACGTCCGGAGGTATAAAGCGACTTGCTGCCCTCGTACTTAGCGGACGATGAAGTTTCAACAGAAGCAGAGCCTCTGCCTGTCCATTTGTTAGTGCCGCTCTCAAAGGTATCGTGGAAGAAGTAGCCGTTCGGATCGGGCTCAACAACGTTCGGAGCATTCCACTCCTCTCGCTGATAGTCAAAGTAGTCGATGTCGGCGTAACCGCCTGTGCTCTTAGTCGGATAGCTGTAAATAGCGCTCCTGTAACCGGTAAAGAGCTTGAGGTCGTAGGACATCGAGAGCTCCTTGCCTATATTCTTCCAGTTGCTTCCGTCGAAGGAATACTGGAATGTTGCCTTGTCGATATTGTTGGAGCAGTTTCCGGCACCGTCAACGGTATTATATCGGAAATTAGCCTTGAGGTAGACCTCATCGCCGGTCATATTTACCTGTTCGACCTTCTTCTCCACACAATCAGAAACTTCTTTTCCGCCGTCGTTAATGGACATATAGACCTTCTTGCTTCCGTCGTTGTCAACGAAAACTCCGACGTTTCCGTATCTTAGCTGGAATGCCGAGAGACCAGCGTGGTCGCCGACCTTCATTCCCTTGGTGTCGAGTTTGATGATGCTTGAGCACGAAGGTCCTTCTGTACGTTGGGTGAGAGTATTTCTTGCCCAGAAAATGTTTGAAGCTACTGTATTATTGTGAAGTCTGAGATAGCCGTCACGCTCTGTGACTGACCACGACTTATTGTCGGGATTGTGGTTCCACTGCCACTCAAGAGCGAGCTTATTGCTGCTGTATGAGAACTGGTCAGGCTTGGCGAGCTGAGTTCCGGTAGTACCGCCCTCTATCTCGAATGTGAGAGGAGCCTTACCGTTCACGCCCATTATCGGCCAGTCATTCTGCCATGTAACAGGTACAAGGACAGGTATTCTGCCGACCGCGCCGTGATCCTGAAACAGGAGTCCGTACCACTGTCCGTCGGGAGTATCAACGATACCGCCCTGTGCAACGCCGCTGCCGTAGGTTCCGAGACCTGAGTTCAGAACGGTCTTCCACTCATAGTTTCCGAGAAGGTTCTTGGAGCGGTAGCAGAATTCGATGCGTCCGCTGGTCGAAGGCCAGGCAATGCCGAAAATGTAGTAATATCCGTTTATCTTCTGAATGTGCCAGCCCTCACCAGCGAGGTTGTTGAATGTGGTCTTGAAGAGCTGCTTGTCAACGCCGCCCTGCTTGAAGCCGGTCATATCCGAATTGAGCTCCTTGATGTTGCAGGTTCCGCCGGAGCCGTGAACGAGGTAGTTTCTGCCGTCATCATCGAAGAGTATGGACGCATCGTGATACATACCGTTTATCTCGCTGCGCGTCCACGTTCCGTTCTCGATGTCGCTGGTCTGATAGATGTAGGACTTGCCCGAGCCGTAGCTTCCGAAGAAGACGTAAAACTTTCCCTTGTGGTAACGCAGGCTCGCTGCCCACTGACCGTGCGCATAGTCGTGCTTGCCGTTTGCAAGATTCTGGACGTCGCCGTTAGCGTAGGTGTCATAAACGTAATTGCATATCTCCCACGAAACGAGGTCCTTTGACTTCATAATAGGAGCGCCGGGGCTGAAATACATAGTCGTGCTGACCATATAATAAGTATCGCCAACGCGGATAATATCATCGTCCGGAACATCTGCCCATATGAGTGGATTGGAAACAGTTGTCGTAGTTGAAGCTGCATCAGCAGTAACGAGCTTCTCCGGCGGAATGCTGACTCCTGAGAGGACAAGAGCAGCGGTCGAGCACAGCGAAACTGCCGCGCTCATCAATTTACTCTTCATAGTAAATACCCCCTTGAAAATAAAATAATTTTTTTATCTTAACAGCAATTCATAAACGACCTTGCTGTCAGCACCTTTTTTTTGTTCAAATTATTACTGATATCCGCGATATCAGTGAGTTCGGATACATATTTTGAACCTTTTATTCAAAAAGTGCACCTTTGCTCCACTTTATCTAATTATAACACAATTTGTACATAAAGTCAATGCAATTTAGACATTTTTAGTTGATTTTGGTCATGATCGTACCATTTTTTCTACATTTCTGATATAAAAAAACCGGGAGCTCAATGCTCCCGGCTGGTAAATATATGTATCAGGATTCATTTTCGCCAAGCTGGCTGTAATAGCTCTCAAGGCGAGGTTTTGCAAGTATGTAGTATTTTTCGAGCCGGCTGTCAAAATGCTTGCCCATACTCTCAATAATGATCTTATCCGCCTGAGCGAATGACATTTTCTCCTTGTAGACTCTCTTGCTGACAAGTGCATCGTACACGTCAGCGATCGCCATTATACGCGCCTCTATCGGTATTTCGTCGCCCTTCAGCCCGTCCGGATAACCGGAACCGTCCCAGCGCTCGTGGTGATAGTGAGCCATATTCTCTGCTATCCTTACGAATTGCGCATCGTTGTCTCCGCTAAGTATGCTGTGAACTATCCGTGCGCCCTCTGCGGCGTGGATCTTCATTTTGGCGTACTCCTCATCTGTAAACCTTCCCGGCTTTCTCAGAACAGCGTCATCGACTGCTATCTTGCCGAGGTCGTGCATCGGAGCTGCCTTGATAATGTCGCGGTAATACTCATCACTCAGATCAAACGCCTTGTCCTTCATCATCTCGAGAGTCAGCAGTCTGACAGTCTGCCTTGTGCGCTTGATATGACCTCCGGTGGAGTTATCACGGCTCTCGACTATCATAGCAAGTCCCATTACAAGATTGTTGCTCAAATCAATGATGTAGTTGGTCTTTTCAGCGATCTCCCTTTTGAGGTCGGTGTTGTAGCGGTCGATAAGCTCGATGTACTTCTGATTTTTTGTATCATCGGTAACTATGAACTGATAGCCGCGGATACGTCCTCCGTTGTAGAGATGTCTGACGTTGACGAGATAAATGTTATCCCCAAGCTCGTAATAGAACTTATTCTTTGACGGATCGTTGATGAATTCCGAGAGCCACTTCATGATCGGCTCGTTGACCTCTGAATTCTGGTCGATCGACTTATCAACTAAAAGAGTGTTCAGAGCCGGAAAGAACTTCTTCGCGGTTTCGTTGCAGCCAAGATAATTATAAGTGAAATCAATTGAGATTATGGCTGTATCACCGTTCTGAACGAGCGAGTCCACCACGCTGTCGTCAATATCGTAAAGACATTCGCGCTGCACGATGATGAGATAGACAAACTGTGCAAGCAGATATACTGCCGGCTGGAGATCGAGCTTCGCATCGACAGCCTTCATCGTGAAATAACAGCAGACAGCCGTTGCCTCCGGCAGAAACAGCAGGAACATCAGCCGCCGCGAAACGTCCTTCTTCTTGAAAAATGTATATGCTATCGCCGAGATACTGAGCAATGAATATGACAGCACCATCAGCATAAAGACCGTGTGCATAAAGCCGTAGGTCTTGTCATAGAGCATTCCTGCGCCGTCCTCCTGTTTGAACTGTACGGTCTTGTAGAATATCTTACCCCTTCCGATAGTCAGGACCGACATATAAACGATCAGACTGAATACAACAAAAAATGCCTGAACATAGCTTTTCAGCTTTATCCTGCACAAGTGGAACACGCTCAGCATTATGAACAGCATCAGGAAACAGCCGCCGATATAGATCAGCTTGTTCGCAGCGAGTGCCGCTCCCTTATCCTCCGCGCTCACGAGCATAAAATACCCCAGCTCGCTTATCGGAACGAATATGAAGATCAGCGTGAAATGTATGTCAAAATGCTTGTTCCACATCACAGCGTAAAGCAGTGTGAACAGGACAGATAATAAGAATACAGACTCATAGTATGCAGCGATCATACGAACACCACCTCTTAATTACAGTTTCAGGCAAAGAACCTGAGAGATACCCTGAACACATCATCGTGAGGCTCTGCGGTTATCTCTCCGCCGAGCATCTCGGTGAACTGCTTTGCAATAGCGAGACCGAGTCCGGTATTTCCCTTTGTACGGGAAATATCCGTCGTGTAGAACTCATCGAAGATATGGTCGAAATCAACGTTTCTGACCTCCGGTTCGTTCTCGAAGAATATCTTGATCTCACTTTCGCCGATAACAGTAACGATAAGGTCACCGTTGCCGTGCTTCAGAGAATTTCCTATGAGATTGTCAAAAATACGCATCAGCATACCCTGATTTGAATTTATCATCAGCTTATGCTTGTCGCATCTGAATATTATCTGTCTTTCGCGTGACGAATAGTCGTCGTAATAGTGAACTATCGACTCCTCAAGTACGGAGATGAGGTTCACCTGAGTGAGCTCCGGTTTCTTGCCGGAGGAAACTATCTTTGAAAACTCAAAGAATGAATTTATCAGCTCATCGAGTCTGATGAGGCGCTTCTCGATGATAGCGAGTTCACGCTGCTTCTCCTCCTCAGACATATCCGAGTGCTGAACCATATTGATATACCCCATAGCAGATGTGAGCGGTGTACGAAGATCGTGCGAGATATTAGTTATCATCTGTTCGAGATCGTGGTTTTTCTGCTTGTATTCAGCTCTTATCTTCCTGATCTCCTTGAGCATAACGTTTATCTCGTTGATAAGTCCGGTCGCGAGTCCCCTCTCGGAACGGACGAGGATATTCGTATCCTTGTTTCCGATGTACCTCATCTGCTTGACAATGCTGCCCAGTTCCCTGTTCTGGGCAATTATGAGGAACAAAAGTATGCAGATTATCACTACTAATGTAACTATTGCAGCAACCATACTTCATTCCTCCTTCTTCCCATATCCGACAGATGAGTTATCTGATCTCTGCCTTCCTGAACGAAGTATAGCCGGCGATATTGAATGCCAGTATCAGAACTCCGCAGATGATAAAGCTTTTGATCACATATGAAGATGAAGGACTATGCGCCATAAAGTAATACATTGACGAAAGCTCATAATCAGTAAATTTATCGCTGAGCTTTGCAAATTCCTTGAGGATTATCAGAATTAGCTGAAATACGATTATAAACGGTATTCCTAAACCGTTGATTATCGCCGTTTTCCTGAATGTGAACGACAGACATACCAGCAGACTGACAAGCGTCAGTGCGACCGGCAGCTGAAACACATAGATCTTCATCAGTTCGGCAAAACTCAGGGTATTGGCACTGCTGTTGAACATTTTCATTCCACAGTGCAGCAGAACAAGATTAAAGAAGAGAATAGCCATAGAAAGCACTGCTGTAAATCCTGTTTTTGCCATATAGTATTTTCTTCTGCTTATCGCGGAAGAAAGTGTATTCTTAACGCTGCCGTTTGAAAAATCTGAAGTGATAGTAACGACAGCAATGATAATGAACATATAGTAGAGGTTCATATTCTGGGAAAGGAAGTCCCTTTCCATATAGTATACCGGACTATTCAGCAGGAAGTTGCGAGCCTCCTTGAAGGAAAAGTTTGAATACGTTTCATACGGAACGCCTTCAATAGCTTCACTCACATCGGATTTCTGCAATCCAATAGAGAACACGACTCCCGGCTCCATAGCCGCAACAGACAGAATTAGTATAAGCAGGATAACGCCCAGCATTATATAAAAGCCCTTGCTGCGCAGTAACCTGTATAGATCAGATCTGCATATATTTAACATTATGAAACCTCCCCGACAAGCTGTTTGAAATAATCCTCAAGTGATACGCCTGACTCGAATATCTCCGATACCCTGAGACCGCCTGTAACAAGTGCCTGATTGACCTCAGCAGGATCTGTATTCGGTTTATAGATGCGTATCTCCCTGTCGTCAATAACTTTGAAATCATTGATACCGAGTTTGTCCTCGATCATCATTGCACCGCGCTTTGTATCATCGGAACGCACCACTATACAGCGGCTGCATTCGAGGTCAAGTTCGTCCTTTGTGACTTCCTTGAGCACTCTTCCGTTTTCGATGAAGAGAAAGCGGTTTGCAACGGCATAGAGCTCTGTGAGAATGTGGCTTGAGATAACAAGCGTGATCCCGCGCTCTTCATTGAGCTTGCGGAAGGTTTCCCTCAGTTCGCTTATACCGATAGGATCGAGACCGTTTATCGGCTCGTCAAGGATTATAAGGTCGGGGTTATCGAGCATTGCAAAGGCAATGCCGAGTCTCTGTTTCATACCGAGTGAGAATTTGCGGAACTTGCGGTCCTTGACGTCGGTGAGCTTAACGAGCTCAAGGGCGTCATCTATCTGCTTGAGATCTGTTATTCCCTTCTGATAGGAATAGTATCTCAAATTCTGATAGGCTGTGAGGTTTGGGAAAAAAGCAGGATTTTCAATGAGACAGCCAACGCGCTTCTTTTCATCTTCATATTCGCTGCTGTTTTTGCCGAATACCTCAAATTCTCCTTCGGTTTTCTGTGTAAGACCGGTAACGGTCTTCATCAGGGTGGTCTTACCTGCTCCGTTTCGTCCGATGAGACCGTAAACGTCCTTGCGGTAAACGGTCATATCGGCGTTGTTCAGAGCGATAAAATTCTTGTACTTTTTCGTCAGACCTTTGGTCTGAAGCACAATTTCACGCATAATGAAACCTCCTGTAAATCATAATATTTACCTGATGATAACATTATAGCGCATAAACCTTAATAAACACTTATGAATATTCTTAAAAAATCCTTAAATATTTACTTCTTCAGACGGTAGCCTATGCCCCAGACGGTCTCGATGTATTCCTCGTCAGGGCAGCATTCCTTCAGCTTTTTACGCAGCTTGCTGATGTGTACATTCAGCGTATTGTCGTCCGCGGAATTCTCATAGTCCCACACAGTGTCATAGATAAGGCTCTTGGTGCAGGTACGTCCGGGATTGGCAGCAAGCAGCTCCAGCAGCATAAATTCGCGTTTTGAAAGATCAAGCGGCATATCGTTGCAGGTAGCTGTGAAATCGTTCTTGTTAAGGATCAGTGCCTTGTACTTTATGGTCTGAGAAGCCACGGTGTCGGTACTCATTCTTAACCTTGCCGCTATACGCGCGAGCAATTCGTCATTGTCAAAGGGTTTTGTAACATAGTCGTCCACGCCGAGCGAAAAAAGATCGACCTTCTTGCCGACATCGTGGATAGCGCTGGTAACTATTATGGGAACGTTGTGCTTTGATTTGAGGTCATCTACGATCTCCTCACCGCTTTTGCCCGGAAGCATAAGGTCAAGGAGAATGAGGTCGATAGTGCTGCCGTGAGCGAGCACTCCCTCAGTACCCGAATAAGCGCAGACGGTCTGATAGCCGTTGTGCCTGAGAAGCAGGCTCAGCATATTGCTTATTTCGGTATCGTCCTCGATGATTAGAATTGTTTTGGACATAATTTCACCACTGATCTGTTGATTTAAACATATATACTTATTATAATATAGCATTAGTTCTGTGTCAAGTAAAAAAGAGTTTTATTTACAATTCTCGGCATAAAAACTGCCGGCAGGAGTTTTCTCCCGCCGGCAGCTGTACTGTTATTTACTGCATATGAGCTTTTTGAGAAGTATCTGGTCGAACACATTCAGCTTTCCGCTGCCGTCAAGATCTGCCGCAGCCTTGCTCTCATCGCTGAGAGGCTTTCTGCCGAGGAGATAATTCTGAAGTGCGACCACGTCCGCGATATTCACTGAACCGTCAAGGTTCACATCACCGACCTGTGCCGGCTCTGCAAGATTATCGAAATCGAGCCAGAGCTGAACATACTTGCTGTCAGGTCCGTATGCCGGGGACGATGTGTTCTGCGAAGCAAGCTCGCTCTCTGTGAGAGCCTTGCTGTACACCCTGAATTCGTAGAAGTCAGCCTCCGAGCTTCTTCCGGTCTCGGGACAAGCTCCGAGCGTCAGGTCGTAGCCTGAAACCGTAACGCCGCCGGTAGTTCCGGTTGACTTCTCCGCAAGCATTTTACCGTCGCAGTATATCCTTATCATATTGTTCTCTGCATCGTAAATGCCTGCCATCTGGTGCATTTTTCCGATCCAGCCGGAAGCCGCATCGGTCGTTCTCACGCAGGAAACGCTTCTCCACGCGCCGCCTGCGTGAATGAAGAAATAAAGCATATTGTTCTCAGTTCTGAGACCAAAAGCGTGGTCGCCCTTGCTTGCGATCATATTGAACTGCGGATTGCCAGTGGGAATGAAGTTTGCCTCGACTGTGAACGAGTTGTTGCCCGAGAGACAGCCGTTGAGGTCACTTGCCGGAGGTATGGTAACCGAACCGTTCACATAGTTGCCGGAAGCCGTCTCCTTGAGCGTGCTGCCGTTTCCGACAGGCACAGAGAGCTTGTTGTGGCTCTTGTCCTGAACGCATACGCCGTCCGAACGGAGCTTTGCAGCTATATCAGAAAGTCCGCTTTCACTCATCGAGGTCGAAGCCGGCATAAGAGTATAGCTCCAGTTATAGGTCCTGCTTGAAGGCAGTCTGTACTTTTCGAGAGTTGCCTGACCGCAGGTAGCGCTTCCTGTACCCATTGAGCCGTAGTCAACACTGAGGATAGTCTCCTTGCGCGGTGAGAGCTTGAAAACGTGGTCTGCCTTCTGGAGATCCTGCGGTGTGAAGTGGAGAGCGCTTGCCTCTACTGTGCCGTCCGCAGCAACGAGGAGTCCGCTTTCATTCTTGCTGTTCTTAACGGAGATCCACTTTACATCTGTGAGGTTGCCGGTGTCGTCAGCCTTCATATACGGGAAGAACTGCTCCGAAACAGTGCTTGACCATACGCCCTGTCTGCCGTTGGTCTTTCTGTCGTTGAAGGTCTCGACAGGACCGTTGCCATACCAGCTTACGTCCTCGCTGCCCTCGGGAAGAGTCATTACAGAGCCGACTCTGAGGAAGTTTCCGAGACCTGACTTTGTACCGTCGACTGACATATTTACATTTACCCTTGCGTCGGGATAGATAGTGTAGGTTATATCGACCTTTGTATCACCTGCGTTGGGAAGAATGAGGTGTGAGACAACTATCTTGCTGCCGTTCTCACCGTCCTTTATGTCGATCCTGCTGACCTTGATATTATCCGCAGCCTTTTCCCAAGATCTGTCAAAAGTTCCCTTTGAATTCCAGCCGGTATCGTTCTCGACGTTTCCGCGCCAGAAATTGGGCTTAGGTCCTTCTTCTACAAGTATATCGCCCTTGTAGCTGTATTTGCTCATAAGACCGGTCGATTTGCTGATAGCGAAGTTGAAGTCCTTTCCGACCGGCACATAGAAGTCGCCGGCATCAGAGACATCAACACTGCCGCTTCCGGAAGAATACTTCACAGAGCGTCCGTTATTGCTTATCGCAAACTGTCCGTAAGCTACCTCAGCGCCCTTTTTGATGAGCTTGCGGTCTGTCTTTTCACATACTGAAAGGTTTAGGTAGAATTCGTCTCCGGCAAGTGAGCTTGACGGGAGCTTAAAAGGAACGCTGAGAGTTCCCTTTGAGAGCGGAGCCACATTTGTGTCGGTGAGAGTTCCGCCGTCGATCTTTATACCGTTTTTCAGAAGCTCCCACTTGACATCGTAGTCGCTGAGATTTCTGAAATTGTTCTCGTTATAGATCGTTACCTTGTGAGCTGCTATCTGCGAAGAATCAGCGCTGAACCAGAAGTTCTGGTACTGATACCTTACTTCAGCGACCTCAGGCTGCTCAGTTCTGTCGGGGCTGATGAGGCCGTTTTCGCAGAAGCTGCCGTCGTTGGGATAGTCGCCCCAGTCGCCGCCGTAGCCGTAGAACTTGCCCTTGCTCTCCTCCTGATAGAGGTTCTTGTGAGCGTAGGACTCAGAGTAATAGCCCCAGCCGCCGCCAGCCTTGCTGATCGGAACTGCTCTTGACTGATCGACCCAGTCCCAGATGAAGCCGCCGAGCATATTGTCCGAGCTTCGGATAACATCCCAGTATTCCTTGAGAGCGCCGACGGAATTTCCCATAGCGTGGTCATATTCGCACATTACATAGGGTATCTTGCCGTCACCGCGGTTATAGCCGATAACGTCCGAGCCGGGATACATATTGCTTGACATATCAACGCCGAGAGCGCTTCCCTGTCCCTCACTGTGAACGGGACGAGTGGGATCATTCTTCTTGAAGTACCAGATCATATCCCTGAACAGTCCGCCGGAAGCGTTTGCGTCGCTGGTATAGCACATTTCGTTGCCTATGGACCACGCAATAATGGACGGATTGTTCTTGAGACGCTTGTATGCTGTCTCGGTCCTGTCCATACCGAGCTCGTAGAACTTCGCACGGAGACTGTCGTTCTTGTTGTCCTGCAAAGCGTGGCACTCCATATTTGTCTCGCCCATAACGTACATACCGTACTTGTTGCAGAGCCAGTAGAGGTAGGAATCGTTGCTGTAATGCGACGTTCTGATAGCATTGATGTTGTTCTTCTGCATCAGACGGACGTCCTCGCGCATAGTCTCCTGCGGGACTGCCTTTCCGTGGAAGGGATCGGTGTCGTGGCGGTTAACGCCCTTGAGGAGGAGACGCTTGCCGTTGATAGTAATGGGCTTCCAGCTCTTGGTAGTAACTTTGTAAGCCCAGTCCACCTCTGTGGGTGTGAAGCCTATCTCGCGGAAGCCGAGCTGGTTCGACACTATCTCCTTAACATTGCCCTTGTCGTCCTTTAGAGTCACAACGAGAGCGTAGATGTTAGGATCTTCAGCTGACCAGAGCTTCGGTGAAGTAACATTTGCGCTCAGACTGAAAGTGTCCTTGCTGTACTTACCAAGGCTGCTTATCTTAGTGGAAACGCCGGAGAGGATATTCTTTCCGGACTCGTCATAAGCGTCAGCCTGAATAGTCCAGCCGCTTATGGAGGAATTTGTTATATTAGTGATGTCAACGCTCAGGTCGAGCTTGGCATTCTTGTAATTATCGTCGAGATCGGTGCGGACAGTATAGTCACTTATCTGCACATCAGGCGTCGAAACAAGGAAAACGTCACGGAATATACCGCCGTCGTAGATCATATCCTGATCCTCGAACCACGTTCCGTCGCAGAACTTATGCACCTCGACTGCAAGAGTGTTCTCGCCGGATTTAACATAATCGGTAATATCAAATCTGTGCGGACTGAACGTATCCTCGCTGTAACCGACCTGTTTTCCGTTCAAGTAGACATAGTACGCCGACTCCACGCCGTCAAATTCTATATATATGCGGCGTCCGCTCGACTTCATAGAACTGTCAACAGTAAATGTCTTGCGGTAAAGTCCTACCGGGTTGTAATTCGTAGGAGCTTCGGGACAGGGAACGTAATTGTCGTATCTGTCCTGCCACGGTTCGCCGATATTGCGGTATATCGAGAAATCAAAGCCCTGAGACGTCCAGCTGTCAGGCAGCTCGACAGACTTCCAGCCGTCCTGCGACGCAGCAAAGTAACTGTCCGTGATCCAGCCGTTGTTGAAGTCCTGCTGCGCCTTTTCGGCGTTCTGAACCACCTTCAGATCCCATTTGCTGCCCTTTCCCGTGAGCATCTGCATATATTCAGACTCCTCACGCGCATTGTAGTCCCAGACAGCACCGACTGCGGTGTCAACGTCCTGATACGGGACTGAATTGACAGAAGCCGGAGCGCGGTTCACCGCGAAAACGTCCTCGTTGCCGTCCTTGCCGGTCCACTCCTTGTGAGTGAACAGGCTGTCGCCGTCCGCAGCGGTAGATGTCACAGCCGCCGGAAAGCAGCTCATAGAGCCTGCCGCGACCGCAGCTGCAACAAGTGCAGAAATAAAATGCTTCATTAAGTAATCACCCCTGATTTAACAATTTTTATAATTATTATAGACATTTTTTATATATATTGCAACCGACAATATGAATATTAGGTGGACAAAGTGCAGCTCTGGTATAAATAAAGCACCCCGAGAGGTGCTTTATATCATAATTCGACTGAATAATGAGAGGTGTCAAGTCTCTTCTCAAATTCCTCGAGCGGAAGCGGTTTGTCGAAGAAATAACCCTGCGCAAATTCGCACTTGTTCTGCCTGAGCACTTCGACCTGTGCCTTTGTCTCAACTCCCTCCGCGATACATTCAAGTCCCATTTCCCTCGCCATTGCAACAACGTACTTGAACATTATGCTGCGGATACTGTTCTGGTCGTCCTCGTCGATCGGCAGGAAGCTGCGGTCTACCTTGAGGACGTTCCACGGTATCTCTCGTATGAGGTTTAGCGAAGAATAGCCAATTCCGAAGTCATCGACGGAGGTGGATATGCCAGCCTGCTGGAGTCCGCCAACGACTCTCTTGAGGTCGCGGAACTCAACGTCCGTCGTGGTCTCGGTAAGCTCGATCTCGATGTAATTATGCGGAACGTTGTTCCTGTCAATGATCTCGATGATATTCTTGAGCAGATCGACGTCCATCATATGCTTTCGGGAGAGATTTACCGATACGCGGACAACTTTTTTTCCTGTATCCAGCCAGCGGCGTATATCCCGGCAAACGTGGTCAAGCATATAGAAATCGAGCTTGCAGATGTCATCGGTCTGTTCGAGATACGGTATGAAGTCATTCGGCGGAACTATCTTTCCATCCCTGAACCAGCGGCAGAGAGCCTCCGCTCCGGAAAGCTCGCCTGTCACGATGTCGATTTTTGGCTGATAGAATACTGCAAACTCCTCATTTTTGAGAGCGTCCGGGAAGAGCTTCTGGAGCTTGTTCGCCATAGCCTTCATCTCGAACAGCGCCGGTTCAAACACAACTGCTGAAACACCGCTCCTTCGGGCTGCAAGCGAAGCAGTTACTATCTTGTCGATTATCTGTCCGTTATTGATATACACAAAATCCTCCGGAATGTAGTATATTCCGGCACTTGCAGCAACTCTTATGCGCTTGTTCTCCCTTATGTCATAAACTATCGGGACAGATGCAAGATACTCAGTAAGCTCATCAATATGTTCCCTTTCGCACAGCAGTATAAAATTATCTCCGCCGAGACGGCACACAACTCCCTTGCTGCCAACTATATTGCTTGCTCCGTCAAAATGCTGCCGTATGACCGCGTCGCCAGCCTGTCTGCCTATCTCCTGATTGACAAGACTGAAATGGCGAAGATTATAGTGTACGGCAACAAGTCCGGCAAGCGTGCCTTTTTCCGCAGCTTCATCGAGAAATCTGTGGAAATAGGGCAGATTGAGGTAGCCGCTGTCGTCGTGGTAGAACAGCATCTCAACAGCGCTCTCAAGCCTTCTGCGGCTTATAAACGAAAGCAGCGTGGACATTATGAGACTGACCTTGTAATCCTCGTCCTCGGACAAAGGTTCAGTGTCTTTTTTCATATATACGCTGCACGATACAACAGCTTTTACCTTAGTAATGCGTCTGATGTTCTTGACCTCAACGCATTCTTCTCCCGAGTCATATCCTATCATGACCTCGCCCTTTCCGGCTCTTTCAAGCGCTGCATTGCGGAAAAAGCACGTCACGCCCTTCTCGATGCGGAAGAGCTTGCAGAACTCGGCTATACATTCCCTGACCTTCTCAGGCTTGGCTCCGTTTATATCCATAACGCTCCTCAGCAATTTCTCAAGGAGAATATAATATCTCATATTTTCATTCTCTAACATTCCTAAACACCTCTGACAGTGGTCGTCGTTTCAGCTTTTCAGAATTTTCTTATTTATATACATCGCCTTGTCGGCTCTCTCAAACACGTCCTGAAGCCTGTTGTCCTTGCCGCTGACAAATACCGAAATACCTGCCGCAACTGTAACAAGTCCCTTTGTCTTGTTCTCGTCCATTATCTCCGAAAACTGCTCCATAAGATGCTCGCGCGACTCGAAATCCTGTCCCTTGAGCAGAGCTACAAACTCGTCGCCGCCTATTCTGAAAACGGGACTGTGCTTGAAGTTGTTGCAGATGAGATTGCAGGCGCTCCTGATGAACTCGTCTCCGGCAGTATGTCCCTTGCTGTCGTTTATCTGCTTGAGACCGTTAACGTCGCAGATCACCACTGCAAATTCCGGAGCTTTTTCGGCTTCTATCTGCTTGTCGAGCTCTATCTCAACCTGAACATATGCGTGTTTGTTCTTTACACCGGTAAGAGCGTCACGGCTCGCCATATCCATAGCACTGCCGATAGCCTCCCTGTAAGCCAGTTCTCTGCGCATATCCACGTCGATATTCGCAACAGCGACGATGATATGGTCGGAATCATCATTGGCACGGATTATTACAAGGGTAACATACTGCGGTCTGCCGTCGAGAACGAGCCTGTAAGTCAGATTGTACTGACCGGTCTCGTTAAGACGCGCCATAACGACTTCCTTAGTCATAGCCTTAGCCATCATCGGGTAGTCCTCAGAGTAGATGTCGCGCTTCATATTGCGCTGCGTATCACCGAAGAAATCGCTGCCCTTCTCACCTATTTTCAGCTTAGCATACTTGATACTGGAGCTGTACTCGGTGTACTCGCCGCTCGTAGCGTTAACGTAATATATGACCTCATAGCGGAGGGCGAGTGCATTTATGATCTCACTGAAGGTCTCGGTCTCCCTCTTCATTACCTGCTCACGGCGTATCTGATCATCAATGTTCAGGAGAGCCATAATGATGTTATGTGAATCGTTCTTAGGTCTTACAGCAATCAGGGTGACATACTGTATCCTGTCACCGAGCTGCTGGCGGTAGGTATAAGAGGTGGAACCAGTCGAGCTGAGCGCCTTGATGACCTTATCTCTTTTGAGCTGTTTTATGAGATCCGGAGCGTCATCAGGGTGGATATACTGCTTAATATCGTGCTCACAGGCTGCAAAGAAGTCCTTGCCTGTCGTTCTTACGCCGAGCTTGGAATACTGCTCGCTCGCACTGTACTCCGTATAGGCATTCGTATCAAGGTCGATGTAGTATATTACCTCGTAGCGGCTCGCAAGAGCTCTTGCGATGTGGCTGTATGACTCCGCCTCGGCAGCAGCCTCATTTTCACGGCGTACAAGCGCGTCAACGTCGCGGACAGCAACAACTATCCTGTTTTTATGCTCCTTCTGCAAAAACGCGAGCAGACGCATATATTTCATCTCGCCGCCGAGCTTCTGGCGGTATGTAAAGGATACTGAACCCGTTTTTTCCAGATCGCTGACGAGCCTATCCTTTGTCATCTGCTCAATTACCCTTTCCTTATCTTCAGGGTGAACTGAGTTTTGGAGGTCACTTATGGTCATATTGAAGAAGTCGGAACCGTCCATTTTCAGACCTGGTTCTGCATAGCTTGAATTCGCCCTGTAAAAGGTGAAATTATCGGTATCTATATCAATGTAGTATATAACTTCATAGAGAGAAGCAAGCGAAGCCGCTATCTCAGCATAAGCCGTCTTTTCCTTTTTATCGGCAAGCTGCTGTCTCATCTGGACATCAACATTCTGGACACCGATGATTATAATATCGCTGTCGCCGTGAATGTCCCTGATAGCTTTCAGAGAGTAAAAGACCGGCTCACCGTCGATAACGAGCCTGTAATCAACAGAGCATGATCTGCCGTTTTCGAGGGATCTCAGCAGCTTTTCCTTTTTGAAATGATCAAGAAAGCTCTCCTGATCGTCAGGGTAGACAAGTATGCGGCAATTACGCTGCGTATCCGCATAGAAATCAGCTCCGGTAAGGCAGAGCTGGAGCTCGTTATCAGGACCTGACGCACGGTATTCCGCATAGCTGTCATCGGTGTTGTCTATGACATAAACCGTTTCGTAGTCGCTTGCGAGGGCAAGAGCTGCTCTCAGGAAAGAAATGTCAGTTTTGCTGTAATTAAGATCTTTTTCGTTCACAGGTCCGTTCATTTTCTATCCTCCTGTATGTCGAAATAAGCGGTTTTGGGAAGTTTCTGTGCAGTTGTTAGAACACTCAGAACAAACCAAACGCCCTTTTAATCAATTTTAACATAAAAATATGAATTTTTCAAGACGATAAATGCATTTTGTCAAAACACATATATATAATAAGTATTTTTGTGCATATTAACAACAGCAGGAACCGGAAAAGATTAAGACTTTTTTAAGATTTCATATAAGTATTTTTTCAGAATTGTATGTTATACTGGTATCAGAGTCAAGGAACAGGCGGCTGATTATGGTATTTCTTCTCCGCCTGTCCGTTCTAAAATTAATCATAGGAGGAATTATCTTGAGAGTATTTTTGAGGTACATATCAAGAAATATGCTCGAGAAAAAAGGCAGACTCGTTCTCCTCATCTTCTCGATCATGCTCAGCACAGCCCTGCTCATAGTCAGCCTCGGTCTCGTTCAGGTAGTCATCAACAGCTACAAGGAGCCGATAAAGAATATGCAGGACGGAAGGGACATATCTATTTATTCAAATACAGCCGATCCCTTCTTCTCACTCGATGATTTCAGTCATTCAGGTCTGAAAAACGTCGAGGGCACACTCTATACCACCGGTATCATCAACAAGGACGACAAAATAAGCTACGCCAACTTCAGCGGAAGAATGAGCTACGATAAGAACATCGTAGAGGGTAGCTTTTCAAATACAGACGAGCCTGTCTGTGTTATTTCCCAGCGTGTTGCCGATGAATTCGATCTGAAGATCGGCAGCAAGTTCACTATCGCTATCAACGGCGAAAAGAACGACTACACAGTCAAGGCTATCACAGCCAACAAGGGTATCTTCTACTTGGACAATGCAAATTCCTTCAAAGTCATCGTCCCCTACGACTACCTCAGCAAGCGCGTCGGTGCAAACGGCAAGATCAACAACGCCTACGCTGAATACGACGGCGACGTTGACGACTTCATTGATGAATTCAACGAGAAATACGACAACATCAAAGCAAGTTCTGTGACCGGTGAGGTCGATGCAGACGGTACAGAGAGCATCGAAGCCGGTATGTACTTTATGCTCATTATCGTATGCTTCATATGCGCTATCATCATCTACGGCGTATTCAAGCTCATCATCAACGAGAGAATTACCGTTATCGGTACATTTATGAGTCAGGGCGCTACCAAGAAGAAGATCGAGCATATCCTTCTCCTTGAGAGTCTCCTCTACGCTGTACTGGGTTCGATATTCGGCGTAATAGTCGGTGAGATCGGTCTCTACTTCGTAAACCGTCTCGCTTCACCTCTTGCAGAGTACGGCATTTACAGCCCGTTCGAGCTGATCCCGGCACACATCGTGGCAGGTGTTATCTTCGCTTTCGTGCTCTCAGTCGTATCAGCTTGGCTGCCTGTCCGCACGATCAGAAAGCTCCAGGTCAAGGACGTTATCCTCAACCGCATCGAACCCCACCACAAGAAGAGCAATATCAGGTTCATCATTGGTCTCATCATCTTCGGCATCGCACTTGCAGCCTACTTCGGAAGCGGCGATACTGTCAACCAGCTCGCACCTCTTGCAGCTGTACTCAGTCTCATCGGCGTTGCAATGATCTCCTCCAAGATCATCAAGGTCATCGCTGGTGCTGTATGCAGATTTTTCAGAAAGTCCACTACTACCTTCCTCGCACTCAACAACGTAAGAAGCTCCAAGCTCCTCAGAAGCAACATCACGCTCCTTATCATTTCACTCGCAGCAGTTCTCTCGATAGCTTCTACCGGAACAAGTCTTACAAAGACGATCGAGGAGGCTTACACAGAGCTCAACTACGATTACAACATCGAAAATATCATCGACAGCAATTCCGATAAGTCAACTACTGATATGATAATTGAAAAGCTCAACAGCATCGGTGCAGTTGAGAAGTCATCTGTCAATGTTCAGTACTATGATGTAGCAAAAATGAAAGGCAAATACATCTATGTATGCGGCTGTGATCCTAAGCCTTATGCGTACTACAACGAGTATCTCCGTCTTAACAGCGACGAATACAAGGACGATTACGCAAAATTCGTAAAGGCAGAGGACAACTCGGTAGTTATCACAGAGTTCCTTTCAAAGCTCCTCGACAAGAAGGTCGGCGACACCATAGAGATAGAGATCGGCAAGCAGAAGGCTGACTTCAGAGTTGACTGCGTGATCGACGGAAAGCTCTTCAACAACAGCCAGTTTATGCTCATCAATTCCGACAAGATGAAGTCGATCTTCAACGCAAGAGAGGCTTACGGCATCACTTTCAGCGTAAACGGCGACAACAAGGAAGCTGTTGAGAAGGAATTCAAGACATTCCTCAGCGACCTCGGTGCTACATACACAACAAGACAGCAGGATACAGACGTCAATATTGAGAACAACGCTATCATTATGAAGCTCCTCTCGATATTCTCGTATGTTGCAATGCTCATCGCTTCTGTCGGCATCTTCAACAACATCTGCATCTGCTTCAACCAGAGAAAACGTGAATTCGCAGTTCTCGCATCTGTTGGTATGAACGGAAACAACCGCAGACGTCTCGTTCTGACAGAAAGTCTGGCAAGTATCATACTCAGCGTGGTCGGCGCTATCCCCTACACGATAGTCCTCGTTGACCTCATCTCAAAGCTCCTCACAGGTATGAACCTGCCGATCACTATCAATTTCGACTGGGCACTTCTTCCCAAGTACCTGATAGTGCTCACGATCATCATTCTCGTTGCTTCTCTCTCAGTTATGAAAAAGAGCAAGAAACTGAACGCCGTTCAGGAACTCAAATACGAATAATCAGCTCCGGAGGTTATATATATGAATGTTATTGAAGTTAAGAATATGAACCGTTCATTCGAGAACGGAAAGGAAATCGCTCACGTCCTCAAGGACATAAACCTTACTATCGAAGAAGGAGAGTTCGTCTCAATTATGGGACCTTCAGGAAGCGGTAAGTCCACTCTCCTCTACCTCCTCGGAGGTCTGGATATGCCCACATCGGGTACTGTGAAGATCAACAACACCGATCTCAGCACCCTCAAGGACAAGGAGCTCTGCAAGATGAGAAACGAGGACATCGGATTTGTGTTCCAGTTCTACAATCTCGTTCCCAACCTCAACGTTGAGGACAATATATCACTCCCCTGTATGATAAGCGGCAAGAGCCGTTCATCATACAAGGATAAGCTCGACGAGTGCCTGAAGATAATCGGTATGGAGGATAAGCGCAAGCTTACACCCCGTGAGCTCTCAGGCGGTCAGCAGCAGAGAGTTGCGATCGCAAGAGCACTCGTATTCGATCCCAAGATCATCTTCCTCGATGAGCCTATCGGAAACCTCGATACCAAGACCGGTATGAGAATTATGGAGCTCTTCCGTGAGATCAACCAGAAGTACAACAAGACTATCGTACAGGTTACCCACTCCGAGAGAGCAGCCAAGTTCGGCACAAAGCTCATCAAGCTCGTTGACGGCGAGATCGAAGCGATCGAGCCCATCTTAAACTGATAGCCACACTCCTTACAATAATATCCTTACGGAAAAACTCCCCTGAATTCAGGGGAGTTTTTTCTTTCGTTTTGTCAGATGTCAGCATAGCTTCATAATTATTTAAGAGCGCTGCCGGCGTCCCAAGCCTTGCCGACCTTTTCGCCGAGCTTGTAGTAGTTCTTGCCCGCTGTGTCGTAGATTATCGGGAAGAACTTCTCAAGAGTAACGTTTCCGTCGCCGTCGAGGATAGACTCGTCCGCACTGACGTTCTTTATCCTGCCGAGATACTTGTTTCCGCCGATTATCTCGATAAGCTCGCACTCCAGTGCAAGAGGCAGCTCGTTTATGACAGGAGCGTCAACGAACTCGCTCTTTGTGACTGTAAAGCCGGACTTCTTCATCTTGTCGGGCTCCTTTTTGCCGGAAACCATTCCCACATAATCGCACGGAACAACATGTGCAGCATCGGCAATGCTGATGGTGAAAGCCTTCTTTACTGCGATATTCTCGGTAGTCTTGTGCTCGCCGAGGTCAACGATTATCTCGTCCCTGCCGACAATACCGCCCCACGCTGCATTCATAGCGTTAGGGTTGCCGTCAGCGTCATATGTGCCGATTATCATTACCGGCATCGGGAAAAGGTAGGGCTTTGCGCCTAAATTCTTTCTGCTCATATCAAAAACCTCCAACATTGTTGAGTATATGCAGATAGCTGCCGGACGGCAGCTATCGTGCTTGTTATTATTATACCACTAAATCAGTTCAAAATCAAGCGGCTTCAATCGCCCTCTACCGGGAACGATTTTATGATGCCGAGCTTGAACTGCTGAATAAGAAGCGCATCGGAGTTCGTCAGACCTGCTTTTCCGTCAACATCAGCGTTGACTTCTCCAAGCGGCTTTATGCTCACATCGGTCTTGCCAACAGCGTATTTATCGGGGTTCGTAGCGACCTGCATTACGAGAACAGCGTCAGCGATGTTTACCTGACGGTCACAGTTTGCGTCACCGAGAAGAGTCGGGACGAGCGCTGTATCAGTCTCAGTGACCGTTGTGGTCTCCTCTGTTGTGGTAGACGATGTAGTAGTTGTGGTGGTAGTCGTTGTGGTAACTATCTCCGGCTCCTGCTCCTTAGCCATAACAACGTAGTTTACGACGCTGGCGTTTGCGAGCTGTCCGAGAGTAATATCGCTGCCCTCGCTGAAATCCTTCTTGTATACTATATAAGTAACGACTGGGTTTCCGTCATCGGTAAGAGTCATATCAGTGCGCTCCCAGCCGGCGAGCCAGTCGGGAGTCTCGGTAACTCTCGAATCGAGACCGATATAGGCAGTGATATCCTTGCCGGACTTGAATACAGCTTCCTCGCCGTAGAACTTCTTGGAGTCGCAGGCAGTTCTTATCCACTCAGCCCCCTTGAGAGCGCCGGGAACAGCAGTGAACTTGAATGCTCTGTCGCCGAAAACAGTATCCCCTGCTGCAAGATCTTTCTGAACAGACCAGTTGAAGCGGTTAGTCTTGTCATTTACGCTGACAGACTGGATAAGCTCGCCGCTGAACATAGAGTTGCTGCCGCTGAGCACCTTGACATCAGGGCGTTCCGGGAGCGAGAAGCCTGTTCCGAGGAAGAAGCTCGTGTGCGGCGGCTGATTGTATGAGGACTGCTGGCAGCCGCACTGCATACGGTACTGAACATCGTGCATAAGAGTTGTGAGTCGAGTCTCGGTAGTATGAGGTGTGCAGTAAATGCGGAGCTTCGTGTTATCCTCTGTTCTGAGAACGAGCTCCTCTCGCCAGTCGCCGAGAAGATCGCCGGTCATACACGGAACTGCCTTTGTTCCGTTATTTGAAGCACAGCCTGTTGCTTTAAAGATATTCTGCGCACCGTCTGTTGAGACCATCTTGTCGATATATATATCGTTGAGGAGCTCACGCTCGAGGTCGCCGTCCCAGTAGATGAGGAAGTTTGTGGAGGGCTGCTTATTGCCTATCTGCTTGCCGTTTACATCGTAAACAGCATAGGCAGGTCTTGATCCCCAGAACTCAGCTCCGGCATTTCCTGCGAGGATATTGTCCGCGCAGCAGCGTCCGGTATCTTTATCGCCGTCATAGTGCCAGATTATCTGACCGGTCTTGCCGTCTAAAAGCGAGATACCGTAATTTCCGTCCTCGTGGCAGATGAAGACCTCCTGTCCCTCACGGTCAGGCACGAGGTCGCCGACGTGCATAGCGTCACCGTGGAGCTGCTTGGTAGACCAGAGGAGCTGCCCGTTGTCGTCGATAGCGCAGGCGCCCATACAAACCTCCTGCTTGCCGTCGTTATCGAAGTCGGCTACCATTACGTTGTGGTTTCCGCAGCCATAAGCAGGATTGCTCTTGTCAAAGCCGGTATCGAACACCCAGCGCTTCACGAGCTTCTTGTCCACCACATCAACAGCTGAGAGCGAAAGTCTCGTATAGTAGCCTCTGCCGTAAACAGCCGAGGGGTGAACTCCGTCGAGGTAAGCAATAGCGCAGTTGTAGCGCTCGCAGCGGTTGCCGTAGTTATCGCCCCATGTATTCTTGGCAGCGGTGCTCGTAGCATCACCTCTGAGCACTGGGAACTCGATAGTGTCAAGAGCCGCGCCGGTCGCACCGTCAAACAGCGTCATATACTCCGGACCTGTGAGGATAGTTCCGGCTTCGGTAACGTAGTTCGCGCTGCCGTTTCCGATGACCTTGCCTGTACCGTCAACAGTGCCATCGCAGGTCTTGGTGATGAACTCGGCTTTGCCGTCGAGGTCGAAGTCCGCAACAGCCATCTGCGTATAGTGCTGACCTGCACGGATATTCCTGCCCATATCAATGCGCCAGAGCTTCCTGCCGTCGAGGGTGTAGCAGTCGATATAGACGTTACCGGTGACGCCCTGAATTCCTTTTTTCGCATCAGTTACCTGAGAATTGTCCTTAGAGTTTGAGGGATCCCATTTAACGAATATCTCATACTGTCCGTCGCCGTCAACATCGCCGGCACAGCAGTCATTCGGCGAATAGGTGTATGCCTCGCCGTTGATAGTTCCGCCTTTAGGGACATCGAGAGGTATGTCGAAATAGCCGGAATTTGAGATGAGGGAGCAGTAGTCGCTTGAGAGGAGCTTGCCTTCCGAGAGGGTATCGAGACGGTACTTAGAGGCTGCACTTCCGCCCTTGTCAAGGTAAGAAGTCGCCATATTCTCCTTGCTTTCGTAGATGAGCTCGCTGTCGCGGTAGAGCCGGAATTCAGCGTTATCAGGATCATTGGCAAGGAAACGCCAGCTGACCATCATACCGCTGCCGGTATTAATGGCGCAAAGTCCCCTGTCGAGGTACTCAACGACATTCCTGCCGGTACCGTACTTGGCAGAAGCTGCCGGGACGTTAAATCCCGCAGGCATTACGCTCACCGACATCATTGCAGCCGCAGCGAGCGCCTTTAGTTTTTTTACATTCATAGTGTTCCTCCTGTAATTATGATATTTCGGTTATCATACATTTACATTATACTACATTGCAGTATAAATTTCAATGATTTTTTGTATTATTTTACTGATTAAATTTATCATAGGGGATTTTTTACATTGAATTTGTCAGCGGCTTCGTTCGTTATGTCCTTATTAAGAAAAAGTAAAATATCCGTAAAATATTGTCTGAGCGGTTGAAAACGGCAACTATTTATGCTATAATGATGAAAATATTACCTCTATAAAGGAGCAATACTATGAAATACAACCATATCCGCTCGATATTATCCCTTGTTACAGCAGCAGCTATGCTTCCGGTCATACCTGTGAACAGCTCTGCCGCTGACAGTACGACCGGACTGACCGACAGCGGTCTCAGCTACGATGAGGTCGTCGGTACTGTCGAGAACCCCGGCGCCGGCTACACTACTACCGTATGGGCACACTGTGCTCCCGGCGATACGCCTGTTTACGATCCGCACGGCAGTCTCGTGCTGTTCTTCATAAATATCGGTAAATTCTCGATCGGTGTCAACGGCGAAAAGGACTACGCTCTCGATGAGACCTTTTTCAAAAACTGGCGCACTACCTTTGAAAACTGCCGCAAAAACGGCTGTATGATCGCTATGCGTTTCCGCTATGACGAGGACGGTGTTGCTGACTGCGAACCGGAAACATTTGACCTCCTCCTCGACCACATCAAGCAGATCAAGGAGAACGGCATACTCGATGATTACAAGAATATCATCACGCACATCGAGTCCGGTTTCATAGGCAAATGGGGCGAGCAGCACGGCAGTAAATTCGCTGTTGTAAGCAATAAGGCAAAGCTCGTTGATGCTCTCGTGAACGCTGTTCCGGAAAATATCGGCATAACCGTCCGCACTCCGGATACCTTTGCGGAATGGGCTGGCATAAAGCGTTCGCAGCTGCTCGACGAGGAGATACGCGCAGCAGCCGAAGCATCTTCCGATCCCGAAAAACGCCGTATTCTGTCGAAACGCATCGGTATGTACGATGACGGCTATATGGGCAGCGGCTCCGACCTCGGTACTTACTCCGACAGAAAGCTCGAAACGGACTGGCTCGGCTCTGTTTCCACCGATACTTATTTCGGCGGCGAGTTTTCTTATGAGCCAGAAAAAGCCTATACCTACGACACCTACCTGCCGCAGAACGCTATCCCGGAGATGTATAAGACTCACCTCAGCTACATCAACGGCAACATATTCCCCAAGTACAAGGAATACGAATTCA
>ODAI013717588.1_pt1 | contig 26679 bp, 19 predicted proteins | sample 1539321 | NCBI WGS metagenome assembly ODAI01 (sample SAMN02144231, study PRJEB22623) | gut metagenome | biome: sheep rumen | host: Ovis aries | place: New Zealand
ATTTTTGTGTCGGAAATTAATTCGCAAAATTTGCGAATTATAAGACGCAAAGTGCAATGTGGATATACGAAACAAATAATTGGACAAAGTTCGTTTGGGACAAGGATTCGGTTTCTGACAGGTTGATGGCGGTGAATAAAAAAGCTGGTTTCCTGTCGGGAAGGTTGAGTGCGCTCGGTTTTGATTCGTGCCTCCGCGCAATGACTGACACCATAACTAACGATGTGATTGACTCTTACAAAATTGAAGGCGTTAATCTCGATAGCGACATGGTGCGCTCGTCGGTGGCGCGGAAGTTGGGCGTTGAACTGCCAAAACATAAAGAGCCGACACATTATATCGACGGCATTGTTGAGATGATGCTCGATGCAACTGCCAATTATTCCAAACCGTTGACAGAGAACAGGTTGTTTGCGTGGCATTGTGCTTTGTTTCCAACTCAAAAAAGCGGAATTTCGGATATTAATGTTGGCAAATATCGTACTACGGGAATGAAGGTTGTTTCAGGTTCGTGGGGACGCGAAAAAGTCCATTACCAAGCACCCGAAGCCGCCGCAATTCCTGAAATGATGATTCAGTTTTTGCAATGGTTCAATTCTGACAATCAAAATGTTACATATCTCAAATCGGCGATTGCGCACTTATATTTTATAAGTATCCATCCTTTCGACGATGGCAACGGACGTATGGCGCGGGCAATCAGTGATATGGCTTTGTCGCAGGTTGACAATTCAAAGATGCGTTTTTTCAGTATGTCAAATCAAATCAACGCCGAAAAAAAGCATTATTACGACATTCTCGAACGCACACAAAAAGGCGACGGCGACATTACAGAATGGCTTGTGTGGTATTTGTCTTGCATGGAACGCGCAATTGACAAGTCAAACGAAAACCTCACGCTTGTCCTGAAAAAATCAATATTTTGGCAGCAACACAGTCAAGTCTTTATGTCTGAGCGTCAGAAAGATATGCTCAATATTTGGCTCGACGGCTACGACGGCAAACTTACCGCCAAGAATTGGGCAAAACTCTCCAAGAAATCCCTCGATACGGCGTTGAGGGACATTGCGGATTTGGTGGACAGAGGTGTTTTGAAGGCGAAAGAAGGCGGAGTTAGGAATGTGGAGTATGAGGTGAAATTTGATTAAAATAATTTTGCGGAATGAATTTGATTTGTTAATTTTGGGCGGTTGAAAAAATTAAAATGATTAGGTTATGAAACTACAAATTGGAAAAAAATACTTCTATATACGCCGGCAGTCGAAGCGTAAAAAGGAAGAGGATAATTTTGAGACCGAAAACTTCAACTGGGAGTTTTTGGGGCTTTTCATCGGTATTGGTGAAAAAAAATACCGTGCCAAAGCAGAGGAAATGGATATCAACGATGATGATATTGATAGTTATATCAAAAAACGTTGGGCGGAGCAGCGCAAGTTTTTTAGTAAAAAGTCTGCAGAGGCAAAGAAAAAATTTATCAGGAATCAAGTTGCGATAATTGTTTTTAGTGCTCTTATGGCAACTATTCTTACCGTAAATTTCGATGATTTGTTCGGCAAAAAAATTAGTGACAAGGTTATTGATGATGTGTCTAAAAGTGTAAGCGATAAGGATAGTGTCCTTGTTGATGCAATAAGTAAACGTATTGATTACGCTGTGGATAGTACTCTCTCTGCAATGGGGGATAGTGTCAAGAAAGTGATGCCGGATAGTGTCAGGATGGCGGTGAAAGATAGTGTAAAGGTTGCTGTTACAGCTTGCTTGTCTAAAAAGATTGCAAGTGATGTTGATACGTCAATGCGTGAAGAATTGTCTCAAATAAAAAATCCACATAAAATTTTCAACAATCGGATTATTTGCGCCTTGTTGTCTCTGTTGATAATTGTTATTTCAGGCATTGACAAACTCAAACAGCATCATGAAGAATGGACTAAAAACCGCAAGGCTTCTGAATTGTTGAAAAGTGAGATATGTCGGTACAAATTTGGTGTAGGTTCTTACTTTGAGCCAGACAAACAGGAAGAACCCGAAAATCCTGACAATCCCAAAGGACCAGATTCACCACAAGATAATGGCGGGGGGACTTTGCCTCCAACTCCTACAACTCTGCAATCTTCGATTGTGAACAAAGCTACGGCAATGGTGTACATTGTTGTTCCGCCTGAAAATTCACCTGAACAACCAACTGAACCGAAACAAGACCCTCTGAACCCTAATGGTTCGGCAGGTGCCCCCTCAAATATTAATAATGATTCAGAACAAATAGGAAATATGGAGAATATGGATAATAAACAACCAGGTATATCTGATGATGGCCAGCATAATCTTGAGCCATCTGTAGAACAACAGCCCGATGAAACTGGTTCAAAACAAGTTTCTGAAAACACTAATGATGTATCTGAGCAAGGCGTTCCGTCGTCTGATGCGCAGTCGCAAAATGAAAGTCAGCCTTCGTATGAAGAAGCAGATGAGGTAGAAGACGAAGGTGTTGGCGAAAATAATGCCAATCAGAATTCCGATGAAAAAAAGGGAGAAAATGATGCCAATCAGAAGTCCGATGAGGATTGTAACAGTCGCATTCAAACACTTTTTGATTTTTTGGATCAGAGAGTACATAACTATTGGATATGGATTGGAAAGTTTCGTGTTTACAAAAAAATTAAAAGTGGACTCGCCAACTATGTGAGAGGGCTTCCTCCTGAGGTAGCTAAGCCTAAATCGTGCAAAAAGAAAAAAGAGCAACCTTCTACAAACAATTCAAATTTGAATGAAAAAAAAGAGACTCCAAGGCAAGTCACTCTTACTCCCAAGGAAGTGTTGTTTGTTCATCGCATCAACGAAATTATCGAAAAAGACAAGCACTGGTTGCGCCGTCACAACTACTACCGTGACATCAAGGACGAGATGACTGACTATTGTACCAACAGTGGTGCGTATGTAGATTTCGCCGACTCGAAAGATTCTAAATCTTCATCCAAACCTACAGACAAGCCTGTTGTGTGTAAGCCAATTACCAAGCAAGACCGTATGTTTGTTGATCACGTAGAGACGATCATCAGCAACGACGTGAAGCAATTCTTAGACCAAAAAAGTCAACTTTCCGACTTTGAGCAAAAATACACAAGCTATGTCGATATGCATTACGAGAATCTTGGCAAGAAGCTCAAAAACGACAAGGATGGCAAGGATGACAAGGACAAGAACAGTAAGTCGTAGGGGCGTTGCTTGTCAACGCTCCGAAAACAAACAACAAAATAAACAGTAAAGACATGTCATACGAATATTTCATAAGTTACCGTCGCAATTCCGGTGGCATATTGCAGGCAAAGGAAATGTATAAGATTCTGAAAGACACCAACATCCAAGGCGATGTATTTTGGGATTTGGAATCTATTAAGGAAGGTACGTATCCGCCGCAGATAGAGAACGCTATCAGGGAGGCAAAACATTTTGTTTTGCTTATCAACAGTGCGTTTTTCAAGGAGAAGGACAATCCCGACGACTGGTTTTTCAAAGAAATTCGCAGTGCACTGTCGTCGCCAGGCATCAACCACATCACTCCGATATTTTTCGATGGTGTGTCGAGCGATTTGTTTAGTTATGAACGTATGCCGGAAGATTTGAAGTCTCTTAGCAAATGTCAGAAACTTGTGTATTGCAAGGACAATGCTACTCATTTCGACCTCTTTGTCCGCGACCATTTCGGATTGGTTATGCAAGGGGAGTTTGAAGGGTTTGGCGAGATGCTTAGGGCGGTGTTTAATCTGACGGTGAATGTTACAGTGAACAATGACGACCATTCCACGGAAAACAACGTCAACTCCAAGAACACCAACACTATGACAACTACAACAATCAATGTGGGAAAGGTGATTCAATATAATACTTTCACTGGCGACGTAACAATCAACTAAAATATGAGCGACGTAGATACATTAATAAAAGATAACAAGTTCAGTGGTTCGGTAACGATTTATGCTAACGGTCAGTCGCATAAAATTGATTACCGTAACATTTCTTTTAATCCAAACTATCTTCTCGACCCGAAGAAAAAATTTTTGGGTAAAAAGAAAAAGGTTTATGGACGTGACAAACTTGCGGAAGAACTTCACACCAAATTTTTGGGAGCGGAGGGTTCTTATATTGTAAGCGTTGTGGCTATGGGAGGCTTGGGCAAAACGGCTTTTTCCAACCGCTACAAGGAACTGTACGAGAAAGAATACAAGAATATTCACCATTTGTATCTTAACAACAGCATCTACGGTGATTTTATCCAAAACCTTTCTTCGGTATTTGGTGTTGGTTTCAGGCAGTGTATCGAAGGTCTGTCCGATGTTGACAAAAAAGAAAAAATCATCGAGGCTTTAGAAAAAATACCTGTATCTCCAAATCTTCTGATATTGGATATTAATGTTAAATCCAAGTCGGAGTTTGTAACTGATTTCCTGGATTCATTTGAGAGGCTTTCTGAAAAATGGCATGTGCTGTTATTGTCGCGCAAGGAATTTTCCGATTTTTCAAACCTTGACAAGAAAGATCATGAGAGAATGACTTTGAAATTCGACAGCCTTGCAAGTGCCTCTGACGATGCTGTAGAAATGTTCAAAGCTATCTGTCCAAATATTGAATGTAGTAATGATGATTTGAAGGATATATTTGCCACTCGCGGTTTCGATTATCATCCATTGCTTATAGAAGCGTTGGCGGCTTGTTGCAAGCGTAAAGAATTTAAAAATGCATCGCAAATAAGAAACGCCATCGACCTGTCTCAATCGGAACGGCTTGAAACTTTGAGCAAGGAATTGAAGCGTGATGAAGAATTGGGTACAGTATATACGTATCTGTATTATTTGATTGACTTTGACGACTATGATGAATATTCACAGATTTTGTTGCGCCATTTTATCCTGTGGCCTTATAGCAACATTCCCGAAAATGTGATATGCAATTTGTTAAGATTCTACATTGAGGCAGAAGAGGATTTTGATCCGTCTATTTACCTTAAAAGCCTTGTAAACGACATGGTTCTTTCGGAATGTGAAGAAGAATATCGTATATATGGTATGAGTATAGATGCTTATTGGTCGTCACTACTGGGTGAAGAGCCCACTCCTGAAATCGTGCAAACTTTGATTGATGCTATTAAAAATAGGCAATTAGGAACGGCGGTATCTCAATGTATTGGCTATCGGATGCATGATTTGATGGAGCGCACTCTTGCAAAAAAAGCAATAAAAGAAAAGTTTTGCTACGACAGGTATTTTGATGGTATAAGGCGGATTTTAGTCAATCCTTGTAGTATTGCATTGTTGCGAACAACGGAATCTTGTTTGTTTGAGAGTCTGTACACAAACGCAAAGACTGAAATTCTTTGTCCGCCTGACGACTTATATTTGCTTGCCGCAGCACACTATGACTGTTACGCTGCGGATGGTATGAAAAAAGCTGTGGTTGAAAATGCACTGAATGCTATCAAAACTTTTGATTTCAAGACATATTCTGACAATCTTAATTTTGTTGCCGATGCGCTTCATGATTTTTCGATTGTGATCTATGTCCGTAATCAGTTGGATGATGTTGATGAAATTTTGAAAAATGTAATAGTCGCACGCGAAACATTATGTGCTCATAATGATACGGCTGATAATCGTCTAAAATTGGCTTTGGAGCATTATACGTTGGGCAAGTTGACTAATCAGGCTAATGAAGTCGCAAAAGGACAATTATGGCTTGATGAAGTCTGTAGCATGATGTTTATTCCGGAGATGGTGGATGTGGAAGGTGGCAATTATGATATGGGCAGCAATGACTATTATGATTATGCGAAGCCAGTTCACAATGTTACCGTTTCTGATTTTCAAATCGGCAAATATCCTGTTACTCAGCAACAATGGGATTATTTGATGGTGGACGACATACCCAGCGTGAGTCGGTGCGATATTCATCGAGGTTTGGGTCCCGATTACCCCATCTATAATATTTCTTGGTACGAAGCCGCAAAGTTTTGCAACAAGTTGAGTAAAGTGCAGGGATTTGAGGAGGTTTATGTTTTTGACGAAAAAGATGAAATAGTAATAAGTTTCGATAACAAAAAACATGGCTATCGTCTGCCAACAGAGGCAGAATGGGAATACGCAGCGCGTGGCGGGCAGTTCAAGGAGAATTATTTGTATTGCGGAAGTGATACATTGGATGTTGTGGCGTGGTTCGATGTTAATTCTCATGCTTCAACCCATAGAGTTGGTGAAAAAAATAATCCTAATTCGCTTGGACTTCACGATATGTCGGGCAACGTTTATGAGTGGTGTCAGGATGCGTATGAAGAAAATTATTATGAGGAATGTCTGAAAAATCCAAAACTATGTGATAATCCTTGTAATGTTGGCAATCTATCGTCGGGTTCTTCGCGTGTGCTCCGTGGTGGCTCGTGGAGCTTCGGCGCTGACTTCTGCCGCGTATCTAATCGCAACTACTTCAACCCAGACCACAGGGACATCAGCTGCGGTATGCGCCTCGCCCTGCCTTGTTCGCCCTTCCCCAGTTTAAAAAAATAAGACACTCCGTCTTTTTTTAAGCTAAATGGGAGGAAGGCAGGAAGGATTTTGAGGAGCAAGGATTTTCGAAGCTGGCGGACTAAAGCCGCCGCGCGAAAATCCGAGCGACGAAAAAACTTTTATCCACCTCTCCCCCTCAAATTGGAGTGCTATTGTGTTCGTTTGTCCCCCTGAAAAATTTGCTGTTAAGGAAAAATATCCTTTTCTTTGCACCAAACTTAACACTTAATAGCATAATTATGAAACTTCAATTATTAACAGGCGCGCTTGCGCTTGCGACGGCTTTCACGGCTTCGGCGCAGAGCCACGTGATGGAAGTCAACACCGCCAAGCCCGGCGCGGCGGTGCAGAGTACGATGTACGGCATCTTTTTTGAGGACATCAATTTTGCGGCTGACGGCGGTCTGTACGCCGAAATGGTAAAAAACCGCTCCTTTGAATTTCCGCAGACCTTGATGGGTTGGCGCACGTTTGGCAATGTTCAGATAAAGGACGACGGACCATTTGAGAATTGCCCGCATTATGTAAGGCTCGGCTATTCGGGACATCCGCACAAGCACACCGGCATTGAGAACGAGGGCTTCTTCGGCATCAACATCGAGGAAGGCAAGGAGTACAGATTTTCCGTTTGGGCGCGTTGTCCCGAGGGTGGCAAGGCGACGGTACTTGTACAGATTGTGGATAATGCATCTATGGGCGAGGTTCAGGAACAGGAAGTTTGCTACGTGGACGTTGTGGGCAGCGAGTGGAAGAAATACACCGCAAAGTTCAAGGGCAAAGTTACCAACCCCAAGGCGTCGATGAGGATTTTCCTGCGTGGTTTTGACAAACAGCCCATCGTAACCACCGACCTCGAACACGTTTCGCTCTTTCCGGTTGACACCTGGATGGGACGCGAAAACGGTATGCGCAAAGATTTGGCGCAGGCGTTGTGCGATATGAAACCGGGCATCTTCCGTTTTCCGGGCGGCTGCATCGTTGAAGGTACGGATTTGGAGAGCCGTTATCAATGGAAAAACTCCGTGGGTCCCGTTGAAAACCGCAAACTCAATGAAAACCGTTGGCATTATACCTTCGATTTCCGTTTTTATCCTGATTATTACCAGAGTTACGGACTTGGTTTCTATGAGTTTTTTGAATTGTGCGAGGACTTCAACTGCGAGCCGTTGCCGGTGATTAGTTGCGGTCTTGCTTGTCAGTTCCAAAACGAAAACCGTGTTCCCGGTCAGCCCGATATGGAGGCTCATTGCCCCTTGGACAACCTCCAACCCTACATCGACGATGCTCTCGACCTCATTGAATTTGCCAACGGCGATCATTCCACCAAGTGGGGCAAGGTTCGCGCCGAGATGGGTCATCCGCGTCCGTTCAACCTCAAATTCCTTGGCGTCGGCAACGAGCAGTGGGACTACAAGGACAATCCCGTCTTCACCGAAAGGCTCAAAAAATTCACCGCCGCCATTCGTGCTAAGTATCCGAATATCAAGTTGATAGGCACAACGGGTCCCGATTCCGAGGGCGCAAAATTCGATATGCTCCAACCCAAGATGAAGGAGATTGGCGTTGACCTGTACGACGAACATTTCTACCGTCCCGAATCGTGGTTCTTGGATGGTGTCAATCGTCATCGTTATGATAATTATGACCGCAAAGGCCCGAAAGTGTTTGCTGGCGAATACGCTTGTCACGGCAAGGGCAAGAAGTGGAATCATTACGAGACCTCGCTCCTCGAAGCCGCCTTTATGACAGGCATCGAGCGCAATGCGGATGTTGTTCAGATGGCAACGTATGCGCCTCTGTTTGCGCACGTTGAGGGTTGGCAATGGAGACCAGACGCCATTTGGTACGACAATTCGAGGTCGTTCCGCTCGGTTTCGTATTACGTTCAACAGATGTATTCCCTCAACAAGGGTCACAATGTGTTGTCGCTCTTGATGAACAAGAAAGTTGTTGCCGGCGACCCCGACCAAGACGGACTTTTTGCAAGTGCGGTGGTTGACAACAAGACCAACGAAGTTATTGTAAAGGTGGTTAATACGAGCCGTCAATCGCAGCCTATCACCTTGAATCTCAAAGGAATGAAAGGCAATCATACCGTGAAGACCATCACACTTACTTCCAACGATATGGACGCAGAAAACTCCCTCGACAATCCCACCCGCATCGTTCCCATTGACGGCACAGCATCCGCCGACGGCGACAAGATGACTGTTCTCACGGACAACGTTCCGGCGATGACGTTCAGGATTTACAAGGTAAAGAAGTAATTTTTTCCTTGAATTGCAATTAATAAAAAGAGAAAACAACTAAGGCCTTGCGGTAAGACCTTAGTTGTTTTGTGATTTCATTTGTGTTGATTATTTGCTCATCAAATCGGTGAGTTCGTCATCGGATTTGTTGTCGAGTTCATTTTCTTTGTAGAATTTTGTGAGCATTGTGGCAAATACCTTGTCTTCGTATGTGAATACAAAGTCGTAGTAGCCGGGCTCAGCGTTATCAGGATTAACATACATGCTTCCCCAGTGGCTGCCTTCCTCGGCGTCGGGATCCTTGCGGATGTCGCCGCCTTGCACAAATCCGGGAGTGATGTCGCGCATCTTGTTTTTCAGGTAGTAGCTCTGGTCGTCCTTGTGCTTGATAATCCACACCTTGATGCCGTATTCTGCATTGGTCACGGGATAAAACTCTATCCACTCGTTCAGATTAAAGATACAGCGGATGCCTTCGGTGGCTGGCTTTCGGTCATTCCATTCCGCAGAGCCAACTTGGTTTCCTTTGAGCGTCAACGCTGTCATCACCGGTTGCTCGCCATCCTTGAGGTTCACGAAGTTGAGTTTGCCGGGAATCATAGCCTTTTGCGCGTCGGCTTTTGTAGCGTTGCCGCTGTTGTTGGAGGCTGTGCTGCCGTCGGTGGTTGTGGCAGAGTTGTTGGCAGAATCGGTGGTGCTGTTCTGGTTCTGTGAGCCGCCGCAAGATGCCAACAGTATTGTAGCCGAAAAAATAGCTGCGAATAATCTGTTAATTTTCATGATGTTGCAATGTTTTATTATTGATTATAATGCTGATTGTCATATACAAAAAAGTATCAACAATCGGGACAAATATAATTATTTTTCCTTAATGCAAGTGTTTTGTGATAAAAATTTTTTATCTTTGGCACATAATTTATTTGAGAAATGAACCTATTGAAATTCATCAGCCGCCACGCTTCGGCGTTTGTGATTTTGACGGCAATTGTTTCTTTCCTGTTTCCCGCTGTGTTCGGGTGGGTGAGGGGCAATGTGTCGTCGTTGATATTGGGCTTTATAATGTTGACGATGGGACTTACGCTCTCCACCAACGATTTCAAGGTGTTGATACACAGACCGCAGGACATCGGCATCGGTGCTGTGGCTCAGTTTACGGTGATGCCGTTTTTGGCGTTTGGATTGACCAAACTTTTCGGACTCGACCCTTACCTCGCCGTCGGCATTATCTTGGTTGGATGTTGCCCGGGCGGAGTGTCGAGCAACATTATGTCGTTCCTTTGTAAGGGCGATGTGGCGTATTCCGTCGGTATGACAACGGTCTCCACGCTCCTCGCGCCGTTTATGACGCCGTTTTTGGTTTGGTTTTTGGCTGATACGTCCATCAATGTCGATGCCGTCGGAATGTTCTTGAATATTTTGTTGGTAACAATTTTGCCGGTTACGCTTGGCTGTTTGCTCAATTATTGGGTTGGCAAGTCGGAGAATTTCAAGACGTTGCAGTCGATGATGCCTGGATTCAGCGTCATTGGGTTGGCGTTGATTGTGGGCGGCGTTGTGAGTCAGGTGCAGCCGCAGTTAGTCAGCAACGGCGTCACGCTGTTCTTTTTGGTGTTGGCGGTTGTGTTTCTCCACAATGGCATTGGCTATGTCCTCGGCTACAATGTCGGAAGGTTGTGTAAGTTTTCGTTAGCGAAGAAAAAGACGCTCTCCATCGAAGTCGGAATGCAAAATGCAGGAATGGCGACGGTTTTGGCATCGGCGTTTTTTGTCGTTGACGGCAATCCCGATTCAGTTCTTTGTGTCCTTCCCTGCGCAATCTCCTGCGCCTACCATTCCATTTCAGGAACGATATTGGCAGGGGTGTTTGCGAAGTGGAAAGAGGAGAGTAAAGATTAAAGTATTATTCTACATCCAAAATCTCCACTACATACATCGTGTGAAGTCCGCCGGGGGCTTTGATGTAGAATTGATTGAAGATTTCTTTGTCAGCGAATTGGTCGCCTTGCATTGTTGAAGCGAACAGTTTGCGGCAGTTGACAGTGGTGTGCGCCTCGGCGAATGTTACTGCGCCGTTGTTGAGGAATTTGGGAGTGAGGTTGGCGGCTTTTACCTTGTCGGTGTCGCGTCCTGACTTCGAGCCGCAGATTCGCAACGCTTGGCGGTATTCCTCGTCGAAAAATGACAGCGTAATCTTGTTGCCGCTTTCCGTAAATTCGTGGGTGTAACGGCTTTCACGAATGAAGATGAACGCCACAGGACGGTTCCAAATATATCCGAATCCGCCCCACGATGCCGTCATTGTATTGAATTTTTGGCTGTCGCCCGCCGTGATGAGCATCCAATCCTTGCTTATCAGATTGAAGATGTCTTTTTTTGAGATTTTTGATAAGTCCATATTTGTAAGTGATTAATTTTCTAATAGATAACGTATAAAATTGTCTGAAATGTTTTCCATTTCACTTTTGTCGTATATGTATAGCAATGTAACGTTTATTGTACCGTCGTCGCGCTTTGTGACAGAGTATGTTATGACTCTCATTCCGCCGCTTTTGCCGCCGCCCTTGTCGCTTACAGCCATTCTAACTTTGTGAACGCCTTTCCCTAAACTCGCGCCTTGAAATGGGTTTTCTTTGATGCTATGGAGAAATGCCTCGTAATCATCTATTAATGAATGATATTTTTTGCAATAGCGTTTGAATTGCTTTTCAAATTCCTCGTGGGTGAAAACTTCTACGTTCATTTCATTTCTTCTTTAAGTTCCGCCAAAAAGTCCTCTGCCCTGCGTCCGTAGTTTTCTCCTTTTTTATTGGCGTTTTCCACGTCGGCAATTCTGTTTTTAATTTCGCCTACAAATTCATAAACTGCATCGCGCTGTTTTGTGTTCAATGTTTTTTCGTATGTTTTCATTGCCTCGTATTCACTTGTTATGGCGGAATCGGAGTCTTGTTTTGAATTTTTTATTAGGCTTTTGACATAGTTCAACGCCCTGAACAGAAGTATCTCACTGTCAGGTATTTGCGTTATTTCGTAAGCCAATTCTTTCCTTATGTCGATTGCTGTCATATTATTATGTATTAATTTCCTGCACAAATATATTGTAAATTTTTGTGTCGCGCAAATAATATTTTGGTAAATGAATGTTTTTTTCTACATTTGCCAAACAAACATTTAAAGCGATTTCTATGAAACATCTCAAAACATTATCTGCCGCCGCGTTGCTGATTGCGGGCTGTGGTGGCAGTGCCGATGCTCCTCAACTTGGCAAGGCGAGCATCGACGAAGTAATCGCCGCAATGACCAACGAGGAGAAGGCTTTTCTTTTGGTGGGCAGCGGCATGGCTGGAGCTACTGGCACAGAGGCTGTTGTTGGCTCGTCTGACGAGCTTGTACCTGGAGCGGCGGGCACCACTCACGCCATCCCGAGGCTTGGCATCCCGGCAATTGTACTCGCCGATGGACCTGCTGGTCTGCGCATCAAGCCCATTCGTCCGGGCAGCAACGACACATATTATTGTACAGCATTCCCGATTGCAACCGTCCTTGCGTCCACTTGGGACACCGATTTGGTGCAAGAGGTCGGCAAGTCGATGGGCAACGAAGTTTTGGAGTATGGCGCGGACGTGATTCTTGGTCCTGGCGTCAACATCCACCGCAACCCGCTCTGCGGTCGCAACTACGAGTATTATTCGGAAGATCCGTTGCTCGCAGGACAGACCGCCGCTGCCATCATCAACGGTATCCAGTCGCAGAATGTTGGTACGTCTATCAAACATTTTGCCGTCAATAGCCAAGAGACATTCCGCACCAAAACCGATGCTCACGTATCTCAGAGGGCAATCAGGGAGATTTATTTGCGTCAATTTGAGATTGCGGTGCGCGAGAGCAATCCGTGGACTGTTATGACTTCCTACAACAAGCTCAACGGTACTTATACCTCAGAATCTCAGGCTCTTAATAATACCATCTTGCGTGACGAGTGGGGATTCAAAGGGTTGGTGATGACCGACTGGTTTGCCGGCAGGGACGCTGTGGCACAGGAGCAGGCGGGACAGAATTTGTTGATGCCGGGCGTTGACCGTCAGTACAACGAAATCCTCGACGGCTTGAATAGCGGCAAACTCGATTCCAAGGTTGTGGACGCCAACATCCGCCGCATTTTGGAATTGGTGATGAAGTCGCCGCATTTCAAGTGTTACAAAAACAGCAACAAACCCGACCTCAAAGCCCACGCCGCAATCACTCGTCAGGCGGCGGCAGAAGGTTCTATATTGTTGACTAACAAGCAAAACGCCCTCCCTTTCAGCGACAAAATCAAGAAAGTTGCGCTCTTTGGCGTTACGTCCTACGACTACGTTTCGGGCGGCATCGGTTCGGGCGATGTCAACGAAGAATACACCGTTTCGCTGTACGAAGGGTTCAAGAACGCGGGCTTGGAGGTTGACGAAAACTTAAATAAAATCTATTCGGATATTATTAAGTTTCAGCAAGATACCTTCCGCGCCAATCCTGCCAACAAGGATTCTATGGTGTTCCGTTTCCAAAGCGTCAATCCCGACTTCAAGGTTGCCGACATCAATGTTGCTGTCAAGGCAAACGACGTGGCTGTCATTACGTTTGGCAGGATTTCGGGCGAGTTCAAAGACCGCCGCATTGCCGACTTCTATCTTTCTGACAATGAGAAACTTCTCTTGAAAAATGTTTCTGACGCCTTCCGCAAGGCGGGCAAAAAGACGGTTGTAATTTTGAATGTTGGCGGCGTAATCGAGACCGCGTCGTGGCGCGACATTCCCGACGCGATTTTGTTGCCGTGGATGGGCGGACAGGAAGGCGGCAATGCCGTTGCTGACATTTTGACTGGCAAGGTTAACCCGTCGGGCAGGTTGCCGATGTCGTTCCCGATGGACTATTTTGACGTGCCGGGCGCGAAAAATTTCCCGTATGACATCCAACCAAACGCCGCCACATTGTTTGGCGTAGAAATGGAACGTCCTGAGGGTGAGAACATTGACTTCACCAATTATACAGAGGATATCTATGTTGGTTATCGTTATTACAACACCTACGGCAAAAAAGTTGCGTTTCCCTTCGGCTACGGACTTTCTTACACGACATTCACGCTTTCCAATTTGCAAGTCGTTAAGAATGAGAATGGTTACGAGGTTACAGTTGACATCAAGAATACCGGCAAGGTTGACGGCAAAGAAGTGGCGCAGTTGTACATTTCGTCGCCGTCTGATGGCGTCAAGAAGCCCGCAATCGAGCTCAAAGCCTTTGCAAAGTCGCGCAACTTGAAGCCCGGCGAGAGTCAGACCGTCAAGATGACAGTTAAAATCGACGATATGCAGTATTTTGACGAGGCGTCGTCGTCTTGGGTATTAGACAAAGGCGTTTACAAATTCTCAATTGGCACCAACGCAGGCAATCTCATTGAAACCAAGGAAGTTGAGGTAGCTGAACCCGTTGTCCGCAGGGTAAACAATGTCCTCGCTCCGGCGCAGCCGATTGCACAAGAATTTTAGTTTTTTTCAACAAAAATTTAAACGAATTTCAATTAATTAAAACGAATTTATAATCAATTATTTAATTCGTTTTAATTCGTAATGATTCGTTTAAATTTTTGTTTAGAAACTCCGCCGTAGGCGGTAATTAAACGTTAACTAAATGTTTAAATTGTTGTTAATCATAATGTTGACGCTGTTGGCGGGATGTAGCTCGATAGACTTTGGCTATGGGGTGCGTCGCGCCGACAGCGACACTTTTATCAAAGAATGTCGGTTTAGCAAGGTCGATGCGGAGCATTTTGTTTACAAAAACACGCGCCCGTCGATAGTTTTCATCTATTCTGACGCGGTGGAACATTGCCGCCGACAGGCTCAGGTGTTCAACAATGTTGCGGCGACATATTCTGATGGCATATTTTTTTGGGCAATTGAATACGACGATGCGCAATCGTTGTTGACGTACTTTCCGACGACAGCGCGATTGCCTATCTATCTGTATATCAATCAAAACTGCGCCCAATTGTTTGCGCCAGAATCCACCTCCGTCCCCGATATGAAAAAACACATCGGCGAGGCATTCGGCATTTATTTAAAACAATAATTATTATGGATTTGTTTACAAAAGTTGACGTACCAAAGTCTTCTATTTCAATTGATTATAGTTCAAGGTTGATGTTTTTCGGCTCGTGTTTCGCCGAAAATATTGGAAGATTTTTTGTTGATGCCAAGTTCAATTGTCTTGTCAATCCCACGGGAATTATTTATAATCCGTTGTCAATATGCAAGATGGTCAAAAATATTGTCAATCAAAAGATTTACGACGAACGCGATTTTTTCTTTGACGGCAATAATTATTGTTCTTACGACTTTCACGGGGCGTATTCGCGCGGCACTGTGCAGGAGGCGGTAGCTCTCGTTAATAGTTGTATGACGGATGCGCTCGTTTTTCTCAAAGATGCTGATATTGTGTTCATTACGCTTGGTACGGCATACGTATATTTCCTCGCCGACAATCCCGCGCAGCCAGTTTGCAACTGCCACAAACAAAAGCCTGAAACTTTCATTCGCCGTCTTGTGAGCATCGACGAGGTTGTGTCTGCATTGTCTGACATTGTTTATAATCTTTCCACTATCAACCCTAACCTAAAAATCATTTTCACTGTGTCGCCAATCCGCCATTTGAGGGACGGAGCGCACTGCAACCGTCTGAGCAAAAGCACGTTGCATCTTGGAATCGAGCAAGTGTTGCAAAAATTTAATTGCTGCGAATACTTCCCGAGTTATGAGATTATGGAAGACGAGTTGAGAGATTATCGTTTTTATGCCGAAGATATGACGCATCCCTCGCTGCTTGCCGAAAAGATAATTTGGCAGCGTCTCCGCGACACATATATTAATAAGGTGTGTCAATCGCAAATCTCCCGCGTCGAAAAGTTTATGCAAGCAGTCCACCATCGCTTTATAGACCCTTCTTCGCCCGCCACACGCGACTTTTGCAAAAAAAATCTTGCCCTTGCCGATGCGTTAGAATCAGAGATTCAAGGTCTTGACCTAAGTGATGAAAAAAAATATTTTAAAAATTACCTTTAAAATTTGTAAAATTGAAAAATGTTCTCTAATTTTGGTTGATTTTACAAAAGTGTTACTTTAAGCTATATGCTATGAAAATAAGGACATTTATACTTTCGGTCATCTTGATTCTTGCTTGCATTGGAGTGTGCAAGGCGCAGGACAGGATTACTATGACTATTTATTTAAGTGGAACTAATTCACGAGTTATTGGTAACGACTTGTCCACTGTATTCGGCGACGATTTAGAAGCAACATACAATATCAAAGTTTATAATGAAGATCTTGATTTTTTGTTGTTGCCGACGAGTGCTTTGGATTTTTATTTGACAGATCAAGGTGGCAATACACAAGGTCCTATTAAGATTATGGACATTATGAAGGTGCCTGCCGGCGTGTATAAAGTTCTGATTAAATGCCAGGGTTCAATTGTTAACAACAATTATACTCTTACTGTCAAGAAACGTCCGATTACGTTTTATAGTCAACATTCAGCTGTTTTCCATTGTATGTATAATGGTGGTCGTACTTTCAAACTTGCTGATTATGACGACGGTACAGGAATTGATGCGGGGAAACAGCTGTGGTACACGGCGTATGGAATTAGCAATCTTGCATCTTTCGACGAATCAACCCAAATAGACTTTGATAATACTGTTTTTGAGTTTTCGAGCCCTGAGGCGTCTGAGACAATGAAGGGTGGCTCAATCCATTGGGCTTTGAAGGCTGACCCAAACAAGACTGAGGACTGGTCTGCAAATTATGAGTGTCAAAATCCTAACACAAATGAGGCTTGTGAATGTGAAAATGCTTTTGATGGTTATATACATAATAAGTGTCCATACAGCATTTCATGGATTAGCAATGGCGCGACCGTGAGTGAGAATTTTTCGTCAAAATACGGCATGAAGGTCGGCGCTGATGATTACGCTACACAATCATATTATGACCTTGTGCCATTGATGTATGATAATGGAACTTTGATTGATGAAAGCTTGAATATTGAAATCTCTCAGGATGGTTTCATTTTCAAACCATACCTTGAAGGTTCTGTTATTTCGGTTGGCGATTATGTATTCAGAGCAAGTTCTGGCAATACGCCTGCTTGCAAGAGTCAGATTGCGGTTGAGGTTTCGCCGTTGCCAGTAGAGCCTGTGCTTGGATTTATGGAGAAGGAGAAGTTTTATGACAATAATACCGATTTGACCTCATACCGCCGCGAGGCTACTCCAAACAAACCTTTTTTGGGCAATGATGGGGATTATCTTCAGATAAGAGTTGATGCCCAATATGATTCTCCTGAATCTGGCGACAGACAAATTAATATTACTTTTGAGCTTGAAGGTCAAGATGATATCAAGAAAAATTATGAGTTGACAACAACAGGTTGGATTGTTGCAGGCAAAATCAAACCCATCCAACCTACCATCCAGTGGACGTATGACAATCATGTATGCGAAAACCAAAGTCAGCAGACTATCAACTACGGCGAATCGATTAATTCTGTGGTTGCAGAATTGCAGCTTGGTGAGTATGATGCTGCGTTTCGTGCTCAATATCCACCTACTGCTGTGTACGAAGTTTACCACAATGGAATTAAGCTCGCAGAGGATGCAACGCTTGAAGCTGGCGAAACATATAAATTGAAAGCTACTTTTATAAGTGAAACTCCCAATAATTTGTTGTCGGTGGAGTCGTCAATTGACGTTACATTAAGCAAGAAAACAATTCAGTTGGGTTGGCTCGGCACTAATAGAGACAAGTTGGAATATCCCAATGCCAAAATTGCGGATCCTAATACAGGTTTTGGATATGTAGCTGTCAATGCAATTGCTAAGTCAAACATTCAATACGAGTATTACCTTTCGTCAGATTTAAATATTTCGGAAGCTGAATTGTTGACCGATGCTAATAAGAAGGAAGTTGGTTTTGCACCAACTGTTGGCAAGTATATGTTTGGATGTATCGCTAAGGATGCCAATGGTTATATGCTTGATGGCAAAATCTCTGAGCAGATTGAAATCAAGAAATCGAGTGTAAAGCAGAAAATTGATTTGCCCGAAATTAAAACCAAGAAAAAATATGATGGCAATTGGTTTGCAGAAGTGGTTACCCCCGCAAGTTTCCATGGCGAGCCGCTTAAAACCGTTGCATATTTTGTAGATGGTTCAATATATGATGATGTTGTAACTCAACTTTCTGAATCTGATTTGCGAAAAGATTACGGATGGAGTCATTCCGTTTATTATACTATTGAAGTTCCTCAGGACATTATAGACAATACCAATTTGTATGTACGTTCATACTATGAGGACGACGAGATTAAATATGTTGATTATCATAGTACTGATTTCTATTATTATGATGGTGGTATTATTGATTGCAATGAGGTGGAGCTTACTCCTATGATTCCTGAAAATGCAATCTATGGAGATTGCGTACTTGCCGGAGATGATGAAGATGATGTCAGGATTTTTACAACTATAGATGGTACTGCGATTTCGATTGAAGGTGAATGGTCTTTCTGGGGTGATTTCGAGGCAGGAGACATTCTTGATGCCGCTACTCATCGCTTTGATGTTTTCTTCAATTCTAATGATGACAATTATTGTGATGACGCATATACTGAAGTCAGTCTTACCGTTCAGCCGCGCACTCTGACATTCGCAGGAGATTTGGTTATAGCCGATAAGACGTATGACGGCACAGATATAATCAATTCTAATGGAGTTGTTACTACATTCGCAAATGGTATTGTTGATGCTAACAAATTGAGCGAGTATTTCCCTGAAAATCAGCAGATTAAGAGAGTACCAAGCGTTGAGGGCATTATAAGCCAGGATTTGGGCAAGATTTCGGTCGTGTGGGACTATTCCAACACAAAATATTCGGGTTCGGAAGTGAAATATACAGACGACACCGAATTGGAAGTGGCTGCATACGAGAACATTCCGGTTGGTGTTTCGTTGGAAGGTTTAAGAGCTTCCAATTACAAGTTGCCGCAAGATGTGGTTTACGGAAGTTCCAAGATTATGCCGGAGAATCCTATTGAGATTGTCTTCAAGTACGACAGTCCCGAACCTCCTATCGCCGCTCTCACTTATCGCTTGATGTATGGCAAGTCGGTGATGGGTGTTGACTTCAAATTGAAAGACGAATGTTTGCAGGAAGGTTGGTATGCGCGTTATGTGCTCAATTCCGAAGACTGCACTTTCAAGATGATGTCGCCAAAGAAGAATGCTGACGACTACTATACTTTTGAAGTACAGATTATCAAGGGCGACCGTGAGCAAGATGCCGCCAACAATACTTATAAAGTGTTGGGGCGTCAGTCGGTGAGGATATATGTGGATAAGTACAAGTTGCAAGTATCAACCCCCAACATTGTAACACAAAAAGAATACGACGGCAATACTTCCGTGGCTTGGGTTGGCGGCAACAATTGTGTGATTACCAATGCAGTGGCTGGCGACGATGTTGCGCTTGATGGTGAGCCGGTCATCGAGTATGACACGCCCGAAGTTGGCACTGGCAAGACCATCACAGCTTCTTACACGCTGAAAGGCAACGACTTATATAAGTATCTTTTGCCTGACAATTACACGACTACGGGTTCTATTACAAAGGAGGAAGTCAATCCTTCCGATCCGCCGAACCCGCCTGACCCGCCAAATCCACCGGACCCGCCAGTGCCGGGCAATATTGTCATTGCTGATGTAACGCCCGTGAGCGGTGGAGGTAATACTTTGTCTCCGAATGAAGATGGATATTGTGCTGGTGAGCAGATAATTATGAACATCAAGATTTCGGATGGCACTCCCGCGTATTGCAAGATAGTATTTGACGACAATTCCAAAAATGCTGGATTCAAGGATGTTGATTATGCGGAAGTCAACGAATTGGGCAATGGCGTTTTCCAATATTCCTTTGAATGTCCGGGTGCAACGTATGGCAAGTACGGTGGACAATTGTATCTGTATGATGCCGACGGCAAGACAAGCGATGGTTATCAATTTGAAGTTCAGGTCAATTACAGCTCTAAGTACTTGAAAGCCAAGTTCAATGATGTTGTGCTTGTTGACAATCACGAAAAACCGCGACTATTCAGCGAGAACAATCCTGACATCACGTATCAATGGTACATACGTGAGGATGGCGTTGACAAGAATATCCCTGGCGAGACCAAGCAGTTTTATAACGTCCCGACAATGGACGCTTGGTATGGTGCGTATGCCAAGACTTCCGGCGACGATTTGATAAAGATTTGTCCGAAATATTTTGGCAAGTCAGTGTCTAAGGCGTATGTTGTGGAGCCGTCGGTGTCGGTATATCCCAATCCAGCTGTTAGTATGGAGCCAGTTACCATCAAGATAAACGATTTTGATTCAGATAGTTACAAGAATGTAGTTATTTATCTTTACAATTCAACAGGTTCGTTGGTGAAGACGATTGAAAATGTTGAGGAACTCAATGTCGTAACCCTTCCTTTTGGCAACTACTCTGGTATCGTAGTTTTTGACGGAAATAAGATTTCGTTTAAATTCATTGTTAGAAAGTGATGCGTATGAAACGTTTATTGCTATCTGTTTTGATGGTCGTATTGGTAGTGTATGCCGTTGACGCTCAAAACAATACTGAAAAAGAAGAAGTAAATTCTTGCTATCCTGGTCATTATCTTGTTTTTGACGTGGGTGGCGGTCTGCATACGTTGGCGTACAACGTGGACGGCTACGGCTCCAAAAAACCTGGTGCAGGTCTTATGGTGCGTGGCGGCTATCGTTATTTTTTCACCGACAATTGGGGCGTTGGTACTGAATTGAATTTCAAGTCGTTCCAGACAACATTCAAGGCTGATTACACCCAAAAAATCTCTGACGCTATCGACGAGGACAATTACACGTATCAGCATCGCACGTATTACAATGGACTCAAAGAAAAGCAGTCGCAGATGGTGATAAGCCTTCCTATCGCTGTGTATTTCCAGCAGAGACTCAATCAAAAATGGAAACTTGGCGGCGGTCTTGGTGCTGTGGCTCAGTTTGAAATCGTCAATAAATTCAAGACCAATGGCGGCGAGCTCGAAACTCGCGGTTATTATGACATTTTCAATGTGGAATTGTATGGAATGGATCAGCACAATTTCTTCACAAAGTCTGATTTTGACGACAAAAACAAGAAGCGTTCAAGCGTTGGAATCTTGTTGGAAGGCAATGCGCTCTATTACATTACCAAACGTCTTTCGATTGATTTGGGCATCTATTTCACCGTTGGAATGGGCTACAAGAGTGTTGGCGAGGATGTCAATCAGTTTGACCCCGATTGTATGAAGGGCGACGCCTACAATTGGAAGTACAACGGTGCGTTGGATTCCAAAGTTGTTGACATTCCTACGCCGATAGCTGTGGGCGGTATGGCTGGCATTAGGTATCAGTTTGGCAAAATCAAGAAGAAACCCGCTCCTGAAAAGCCGATTGACAAGCCTGTCGATAAGCCTGATACTCTTATCATTGTGGATGTTCCTGTCAATGACACTGTGCCGGAAGTCGTGGTTACAACTATTCCTGACGAGCCTGTGGTTGAGGATACGCCCAAAGATACAATTCACGTTGTTGTAGATGTTCCAAAGGATTCGATTCCTTCCGTAGTAGTTACTGAGCCTCAGAAGGAAGACGTTGACATTGTACTCAAAAAATACACTCGTGTGAATGTCAATTTCGGCTTCAATGACGCTTACATCAAGTCGCGTCCCGACCTTGCGCGTATGCTCGACGAGATTGCCGAAGTGATGAACAACTATCCGAATACAAAACTCAAGGTTACTGGTCATACGTGTAATATCGGTTCGTTGGAGCAGAATATGAAACTTGGTCAGCGTCGTGCCGAGGCATTCAAGGCTGAACTTGTAAAGCGTGGAATCGATGGCAGCCGTATCAACTGCGACAGCAAGGCTTATTTGGAGCCGTTGTTCCCGAATACAACCGAGGCCAACCGCGAGAAAAACCGCCGTGTAGAGTTTACGATGACGGAATAGGGCAGTGGATGTCCTGCTGCAAGAGGCTGAAAATTTGACAATTGAAAAATATTTTGAAAAAAGTTTCATAAATATTTTGTGGATTTGCAAAAGGTTGTTACCTTTGCAACGTCAAAATAAGACAAGACATATACAACGATGCGCTGGTGGCGGAACTGGTAGACGCGTATGTTTGAGGGGCATATCCGAGTTTTATTGGGTGCAGGTTCAAGTCCTGTCCGGCGCACAAAAAATCCCTGGAAATCAGAATTGATTTTCAGGGATTTTCTTTTGTGGGTGTGTTGTCGCAAATGCTTAAATATCAGATGTTAATTGATTTCAAATTCGCCGAAAGTCTGTTTGGTATCGCTATTTGCGGGCTTGAAATCGCCGTCCTTGTACAGGAAACTATATGACGTCAATATATCCATATCAAAGTCTTCCGGGTCGTAAAGTCCAATTGTCAATGTGCCGTTGTCCTGGATTGCGATGTCGTATTCCGGCGTGTAATACATTTGGGCTGGGTCGCTGAAAGCATTGTCGTATTGCTTGTAGAGAGTCCAACGCTCGTCGCCGAGGTCCCAATACACCGCCGCGATTGGTTTGCCGCCTTCGGGGGGACGTGCAACTACAAAGAGGTCGGCGCGGCCGTCGTTGTTGAGGTCGCCTGTCGCGCTGCCAAGGTACTCCCAATCTTCGGGAATCATATCGTCGGATATGTCGCCGCTCTGACTAAAACCCTGCGCAAAACCGTTCAATGCAAAGGTGAATGCTGTGAATAAACTTAAAACCGTATTCATAATATGTAATTTTTTTGTTTTTTATCTTGTTGACTATCTGCAATAATAACGCCGCCAACGTCAAAAAAGTTTCCAATATTGAAAAAAAATTTTCATTTTGATTTGGAAGTTAATTTTTTGTTTGTATATTTGGCTCAAAATACAACTAACATTTGTTTAACACATCAAAAACTACATCATTATGAAATTGACAGCACCCACCAACGCAGTCTGGGGCGTAGCAGTAGGCCTCGGCGTTCTCGGAATCCTTGGCAAGTACGCCATTGCGGCTCTCGCACCTTACGCATTCTGGCTCGTTTTTGCAGGTTTTGCCGTTTTGGCGATTGCCTGCCTCCTCAAAGGCTTGTAGGAAAACAATTTAAGTCAGCAATTCATTGACAATTAACGGCGATTGGCGACAGTCGCTGTTAGTTGTTTTTTTGTGTCAAATTCATAAAAAATCAACAAATCAAAAAATCACCAAATCAAAATTCATAAATGGTAACTCTCACTACCGCCGACATCGTGATTATTTCGGCGTTTTTCTTGATTATAATTGCAATTGCAAAGGTTGCCACGAGCCGTGCGAAAGGCGGCGTGGTTGACTATTTTTTGGGCGGCAGGGCTATGCCGTGGTGGTTGCTCGGCGTGAGTATGGTGGCTTGTACTTTTAGTGCCGACACTCCAAACCTCGTTACGGGTATGGTGCGCGAGAGCGGCGTCGCCAAAAACTGGGCGTGGTGGTCGTTCCTGATTACGGGTATGGCTACGGTGTTTATTTTTGCAAAATTGTGGCGCAGGACGGGCATCGTTACCGACTTGGAATTTTATGAAAAACGCTATTCGGGACGCGCCGCAAGTTTCCTGCGCGGGTTCAGGGCGGTGTATTTAGGATTTTTCTTCAATATATTAATACTTGGCTCGGTGACGCTTGCCGCCATCAAAATCGGCGCGGTGATGTTTGGCATCAGTCCGCTCTATACTGTGATTGGCGGGTCGCTGATGGCGGTGATTTACACCACGTTAGGCGGTTTCAGGGGCGTTGTTTGGGCAGACTTTTTCCAATATATTGTGGCGATGGCGGGCGCGATTGTGGCGGCTGTTGTGGCTTTGCAACAGCCCGAAGTCGGCGGTCTGTCGGGTTTGGTGAGCAATTCTGACATTCAGGACAAGTTGGATTTCATTCCCGACCTTACAAATCCGTCGGTCTTTGTGCCGATGCTGATAATCCCGATTGCGGTTCAATGGTGGTCGGTGTGGTATCCTGGCGCGGAGCCGGGCGGCGGCGGTTATATGTGTCAAAAAATGCTGTCCGCCAAAAATGAAAAACACGCCGTGGCTGCCAATCTGTTTTTCAATTTTGCGCATTATGCGTTGCGTCCGTGGCCCTGGATTATTGTGGCGTTGGCGTCGTTGGTGATTTTTAAGCCTGATTCTCCCGACGTTCAGGCAGCCGCCGCGCAGAAACTCCAAAAGCCCGAAATTGCGCCGTTATACGCGAAAGTTTTGCAGGATTTCAATACGCCCGAAGTACCTGCCGAAGTGCGTGAAAACATCGTAAAATTGCATTTTCAGAAAGAAGGTTTGACCTCCATTCACGAGGCGTTCCCAAATGCTGATGCGCGTTATCTTAAAAATGATGCCGCCTATCCGATTATGGTTACAAAAACCGGCAGTGGTTGGCTTGGATTGATAATTGCCTCATTGATAGCGGCTTATATGAGCACGATTGCAACTCATTTGAATTGGGGCGCGTCGTATTTGGTGAACGATTTTTATAAGCGATTTGTTGAGCCGGACGCAACCGATAAGAAATTGACCCGCGTGGCGTATTTGTGCACGATTGTATTGGCGGTTTGCGGCGGTTTGGTGTCGTTGACGGTAATGGACAATGCAACGCAAGCCTTTGACATACTGTTGCTTAGCGGCGCGGGAACGGGCGCGGTGTATCTGTTGCGGTGGTTTTGGTGGAGGATTAATGCCGTTACCGAAATCGTTGCAATGGCGGCGGCGTTTGTGATGTCGATTGTGATGGTTTTTGTGGTGCCGGACGGATGTTTGGCGAATGATGTGCTCGACCACGGCACGATGCGGCTGTTGGTGACGGTGGGCGTGGTGACGGCGGTTTGGCTGTTGACGGTATTCATTACAAAGCCTGAAAACATCGAAACTCTGCGCTCTTTCTACAAACTCACGCAGCCCGGCGGACCCGGATGGAGTAGGGTAGTGGCAGATGCCGCCGCCGAGGGCAAACCGCTTGATAATGAGAATCGTAAATGGGAAATGCCGGTGCAAATTCTGTGCGTTTTTGTAGGTATAATCACTATTTATTCGTTCCTGTTTGCGGGCGGGTATTTTGTGTATGGAAACTATCTTCCGGCGGTGATTCTTACGGCTGTGGGCATCGCGGGCGTTGTCGTGATGTTCAAGTTGTCGGGAAAATTAAACTTAATTAAAAATTAGCCTCCGTTGCGGTATTTCAACGGCGTGATTCCGGCGTGTTTGCGGAAATATTGACCGAAGAAACTTGCGTTTGCAAAGTTCATTTCTTGGGCGATTTGTTGGACTGAGAGGTCGGTGGTGCGGAGTAGGTTTTTGGCTTCCGCCGTTACCATACTGTCTATCCAATATGTAGCCGTGTAGCCGGTTTTTTCTTTGACGGTCGCGCTGAGGTAACGTGTTGTGATACACATCTTTCCGGCGTAATATTCAAGCGTGCGCTCGGTCTTGTGGTCGCGGAAAACGTGCTGCATAAACTCCCTGAAAATCGCGTCCTGACGGCTCGATTGAGTTTCGGCGGCTCCATTGGCGTAGCACGAAATTATCTCGTAAACAAGGCTGTTCAAGAGGTTTTGCGCCACGAGGAAGGATAGTTGACCCTCGTTGCAGTTGATTTTGCCGTTGATGATTTCGGTGAGTTTTTTGATTGTTGAGAGTTGCTGGCGGCTTATTTTTGTGCACGGCGAATTTTTGATGTGCGTGTAGTAGCCGCCGATGTTTGGGATGAAAAGTTCGTCGATGAAGAGGATTGACGCCTTTGCGCCGAAGCCTTTGAGGGTTTTTGACACTTGGTCGATGCCGATTATCGAGCCGGGCAGCCCGACGCACAATGTGTTGGCGTCAATGATGAAACTTTTGCCGTCGATTTTGATGTCCACCGTGCCGCCCTCGCATACGTAAAACGCAATATAATCGATGCTCGCCGGCGTCTTCCCAATCGGGAACATCACGTCGCGAGACGGGTGCGAAAAGTATTCATAGTTGAAGCGGTTAAGCATAATTATTTATCAATTTTCTTCCCCATCAATCACTTCCATCACCACCTCGTGTTTGGAGGTGGATTTATTATAATTGATGCCGCAGAGAACAATCTTTTTTGAAAAACCTTTGAGGCTTTTGGGATATTCTTTGCGTTTGATTTGGTCTATGGCGGAATCGGCGGTTTTGTCGTATTTTAATTCAACCACAATGGCGGGGCGGGTCGATTTGGGCAGCGGTATGAATACCATATCGGCGAAGCCTTTGCCCGTGGGCAGTTCGTGGAATATCTTGTAAAACGGTTTCGCAGCGTAATATGCCAATGTGATTGCGCATCGCATTGAGTTTTCGTCGTTGAACTCCAACAGCGACGACGCCTCAAAATGGTAGTCGTCGAAGGCGCGTGCCACTTTGTTTTCGCGGAGGTTGATGGTGTCGTCCAAAAGTTGGAGCGACTGCCCAACCGCCTTGGACAATTCGTTCCAACCCGCAAAACGAACCGTGTTTTTGAACTCTGAACTTACTTCTGTGTTGGGAATCCTTACTGTTTGTGTGTCAGGGTTATACGACAAATATCCAAGATGAGCCAACAATGTAAGCACATCGTCGCTCGTTTCGATATTTTTCATATCGTTGCGGAAACTTGTCGGTTCTATTACAACCTCCTCGCCGTTCATCATACTGATGATTTTTGTGCGCACTTGGTCGGCGTCGATGTTGAGATATTTTTCGATTGCCATAAAGGATGCCGTCCGCGACCAA
>ODAI011003829.1_pt1 | contig 26678 bp, 23 predicted proteins | sample 1539321 | NCBI WGS metagenome assembly ODAI01 (sample SAMN02144231, study PRJEB22623) | gut metagenome | biome: sheep rumen | host: Ovis aries | place: New Zealand
CACTGACCAAATCAAAGCCTTTAATCCGACTAAGAACGATATTATACAAAATCCAAACGCCCCATATTAGCATAATTTTTGGAACCATGTACAATGACTTTCCATTGGCAAAAACAGCCATTATCATCATGAACCATCCAATACGTCCTGCACCATCAAATCCATTTAAGAAGTTTCCCTGCAATAATGGCCATAATACCATAAAACAGAGATAGAAAATGTTAAATCGAAAGACGGATTGCTGTACAGACGGACTGCTCTGCATATTATGGAAGCTTAATATATTCGCCAAACTTATAATCCCATTCCTGAGGATTATAAGCAACCATTCCACTCCAATGGAAGAAAGTCAATTCTCCAAAATATATCTTTCCACGTATATTATACAAATCCACACGAACATGAGTTTTTCCTACAGATAATTTCCTGGCAATTTCAATCATTTCATTAAAATTCTGAGGTTTATCTATAGGTAATGGGTTATTGGGATGTCCATTTGTAACAGGTAAATGATTCCAATCTAAATCAAAGAAATCGAATTTAGTGTCTTCACCTTTCTTTTGCCTATCAGTAGCAACAAACAGATACTTGGGCTCACCATCAAAACAGAAAATTTTATAGTCCTTCAATTCGTAACCACTCTCATCCTCCATATATTCCTCTGCAATGATTCGAGGGGACAAATCTTTATATGGATATTCCTTGTTATATTTATAGTAGTTCGTTTCGCTTTTCTTTACAAGTTTTGCTTTTGCGGCTTCAATATCAAGACTACTTTTATCCTTACATACTACGATACCACCGGAGTCTCCTGTGTTCTTTAGCACAAACTGCTGTGGAAGTGAGTCCCAATCAATATCATCTACACTATTCCATACGCCAAGAGTTGGAATAATATATTCTGGACCTATAATACCAGCAACATACTCCTTAGCTGTAACCTTATCAACCATCCTTGTATATTCCGGATGAATATCATGCAACTTTAGCCAATTCAGTTTTTCGTTAAAGGTTTTTGGATTATCAAGATTAGGCCAATAGCCAACTCTCAGCCAAAAACGTATTTGGAGAAAACGTTTATCAGAAAGATACGGCTCAAGTTTCCTTGACTCAAAAACTAAACGTTTCCTTATTCTTTCTTTTAACGATATCTTCTTTGTCATATTTCTTAAGTTAGTATTTTAATTTTTATTGTTCGTTAATATATCTGATAAAGCATTCTGTCTCAATATCTGCTGATTTATTATATAACAAAAGAAAGAAGCCAAACAGATAAAGAATGAAATTAATCATTATTATCTATTTTTTATTATGTCAATTGCCATTTTGATTTTTTCAGAAAAAGATAAGTTGTTAAAAAGGAAGTGGTTCTTTAGACCTTTTTTAAACATATCTTGATAAATAACCATTTTCTTTCTCTCAACTGCTTCGTGATACCTATAATTAGTTTCCCTTTCAAACATGTTCAGTGCCTCTATTACACGCTCAGAATGGAAAAAACGTTTCTTCTGTTCTCTTTTCATCATATTAGTCCAAGAGCCTTGTGACGCCAAACGATATGCAGCCATATATTCTGGTAAATAATAAACACCTCCACGGAGTGCTCCATGGATCTGATTAAAATAGTCTAAATAAAGACACCTCCAAAACTGCATACCATCGTGGAGTAGAGAAACACGGTGCATAAGAGAATTAGTACCCAAATATCCACCTCCTCCCAATATAACTTCTTCAATAGATAGAATACGTTCATCAAAAGAGGGAGCGATGTGTCGTTGAATGTTCCCATCCTTAAAGCATGAAGTTCCACATGCACACATATCTACCTCTGGGTGATTTTCCAATATATCAAACTGTCGCTGTAACTTTTCATCGCTTAACCACCAATCATCTCCTTCGCAAAGTGCCTCGTACTTGGATTGATTTCTCCATTCATCAACTAATACGCTTTTCTTGTCTGGCTCCTTATACAGATTGTACTTAAGAAGGATGGCTGCAATATAACAATTTTTGTTTGTTGAATGTTGAGCGTACATAATATTGGCTAGATCTGTATCCCTAGTATAAGATGTCGCTTGGTCATGTACATTAAAATTCTTGTTTATAAAATCTCGGATAACTTCCTGTTCTCCATCACTAGAAGCATCATCTACAACGACAATAACGAACGGAAAACTTGTTTTCTGCATTACGAAACTCTCTAGAGCATCCGATATATATAATGCTTGATTATATGTATAACATCGTATGCAAACTTGATATTTTTTTATTTCTTCCATATCTTAGAAAATCCTTTACAAACGATTTCTTTTATGTCATTATATTGCTGCAACTTTGTCATTTCAGCTACAAAGACAAATACAAATATACCTATAATTATCTGAATCGGTAGAATTGCGAAAGGTGAAATTGGCAAATATTTCACGAAATATATAGAAAGTGCAACTATAGTACCAATTGCATAGTTGGGAGCGATATCCTTTATTTGCTTCCACGAAGTATATCCAAGTTTCTTACCTGTGTACCATGAATTTATGAAGAATGCAATAATACCAGTTACAATTGAACCTATAAGCATAGCATATATTCCAACGAAAATTCCAAGACAGATTGGAGCTATTGCAATAATCTTTTTTAATATCTCATATATCAGGAACAAATCCGAACGTCCCATTACCTTCAGCATGTTTAGGTTGATAGCATGTAAAGGATATAAAGACATTGATATACTTATCAAAGGAAGGAAAGAAGCCGCCTGCAACCATTTATCTCCAATCAGGACACGAATCATCGGTTCTGATATTCCTGCCAGAAACAACATGCATACAGCAGTAATAAACATCGTTGTCTTTATAATTTTTCGGTATGCAGAAACCATTCTCTCTTTATCCTCTTGTATAGATGACAGAACAGGATATGAAACCTGCATAACGACCTTATTGAGATTGGAAGAGAATAAGGCTGCATAATGCTTAGATCTGGTATATTGTCCCAATGTTGCAGGACTATAGAACTTTCCAACAACCAGTTGGTATGCCTCTTGCCATAAGCGATCCAACAGACCACTCACTAACATTTTCCAACCGAATCCCCACAAATACTTAAAACTTGCTTTACTGAACGAAAAATTCGGAAACCATCTATTAATTACCCATAGAGATAAAGTGTTAATGATAGAACGGCATACAATCTGAGCTGCTAAAGCCCATACTCCAAATCCAGAATAGGCAAGAACAATACCGATGACACCACTTAACAATGCACTAACTATAGATGCTTTTGTTTTCGCCTTGAAGTTAACGCGTTTTACCAGAATCGTATTTTGAGTCAAACTGAGAGCATTAAAAATAATAACCAGTCCGGTAATTTTTATTAAGTCTATCAGTTCCGATCGTCCAAAGAAATCTGCAATCAAAGGGGATGTAAAGAACACTCCGAAATAGAGCAATATGCTAATAAACATATTGACTATAAACATAGTATTATAGTCATTATCATTTGCATCTACCTTTCTAATTACAGCTGTACTAAAACCACTATCGACAAAACCTTCCAGAACTGCGTTTACAATTAAACACAACCCTATCAGACCGTATTCTTCCGGAGACAACAATCTTGCAAGGATGATACCGATGACAAATGATACTCCCTGACTAAGAAACGTATCTGCCGCACTCCAAGCAGTTCCTTTTATTGTTTTATTTTTTAAAGACTCTTTTGCCATTAACTTTATTAATTTAGTTTTAGCAACTAATTGTACAAAACCAAATATAAAAAAAATGAACTAATATGAACAACACCAATCAGTATTAATTCAGTCTTTAGACTGGTAACATCTTTCTATATATACTATAACTGATTGTAAATGTTTAATCGTACATATACTATAATAATAACCTTTCTTAGAGAATGGAGAAAATTGAATTACAGTTCTCTTCTTTAGAATATCACCTCTTCGTATTTCTTTATAATTATCTGTTGTTTAAGCGGAATTTGCTTATCGATTTCTTCATTCATAAAACACCGGATATGATTGATAATCATGTCATAACCAGAAACAGCAGAAAAAGCTACTCCCGCAGAAAAACGAGGATTAACATCTATCAGATAATATTTTCCATTGCTTAGGATAAACTCCATATTAACACAACCATTAATATTCAGTTTGTTGCCTATATATGAAACCAACTTTATTAGGCTACTATCCGTAACAGTCTGAATAGTGAGACCCGCACCATTCTTTGTACGTAGTAATTCCTGACGGGGAATAGCTGCGTCTGTCTTCGTGGTAGCATTCCTACAGTAATCAACAGTGAATACATTTCCGTCCAATTGCTCTTGAATGATATATGCATCTTTATTCTCTATTGCCATTACCTGTTCACGTGTAGCGTTACGCAACAATCCTTCGCTACTACGTCCGTTGTAAGGTTTTGCAATACAAGGAAACCTAAAATCATCTGGCAGATTCGAAATAAGGCATGTCTTTACAGAAGGAATGTTGTCATCCTGTTCACACATGTCACTTAATTTATATTTATCACGAGCGATAATTAGCACATCTGCCGTCTGCATACACAGGACTATGCCATAGTCTTCAAATCTATTACGATGCTTGTTGATTATATCTATCTCCAAATCCGTAAGCGGTATAATATAACGAATATTATATTCTTTACACGTTGATACCAGGAAATCAACATACTCATTTTCTATAGTTGCAAATGGAGCCTTGACAAAAGTATCACATAATTTTGTTTCATAATGCCATTCACCTGGATAAATATCACATCCCATCACAAAATGTCCTTCCGCCTTGAGTCTTTTTATTACACATTCTGCGGACATTGAACCAATTGCTGTTATTAAGAACCTCATAATAAGTTTTATCTTTTATTATTTCCCCAGTTTCTTTTCAAGATACCAATTATACGAATGGGAGCCTGACTTATCATCAACCTGTAAGAAACCGATATTTTCATACATTCTTTTTGCAATAGGATTATTTGTGTGAACTCCAATCAATTCCATTCCCAGCTTTCTTGCCTCATCAATTGTCAGAAGCATTAGATTTGTCCCGATATGATTGCCTCTATATTCTTTGTCTGCCCCAACAAATGTCGTATATCCTTTTTTTGTTTCAAAGTTATTACAATAAGTTGCTGCTAATCCTATGATTTTGTTAGATTCAAGGCAGACTACACTTACCGCTAAATCCTTGAACTTCTTATAAGTTTCATGTATATCTATACGAGGAAGAAGTGGAACCATAAAATCATTTGATATTTTTTTGATAAATTTCTCAAAATCAGCCTCACTTATGTCTGATAATCCTACTTTATACTCCATGTTACCTTATTTTGATGACAATAGATTAAATAATCCACCAGTATTCCAAAACACGACGTTCTTTCCTCTATAGATTTCTTTATTATTTTTTATGATTTCTGTCATACCCCAGAATGTCTTACCTGTATATATAGGATCAATAAGCATTCCTTCATTAGAAATACAGTCTTTTATAGAGACAAGAAGTTCTGGTGATGTAAGATCATAGCCACCACAAAGATAGTCTTCATAAAATGACATGTTACTAAAATCAAAAGATGTCTTAAGATATGTATTTAGAATATTCATATCATCATCTAAAGTCGATTTCTCCACATCATAGGTTCTAGCTACAGATATCGCATGTATGCGCGCATTAGGATAATATTTCTTCATACCAGCACATACACCTGTCAGAGTTGTACCTGTTCCACAAGTGATAAACAAATGGTCTATACTTTCTATCTGTTTGCTTAGTTCTGCAACAGCATCATAATATGCATATATACCTTCTAGAGATTTTCCTCCTCCATACACAAGTTTCACATTTTGACCTTGATATGAATCTACGACCAGCTTTATAGTCGAAGGAACGTCCGTCTTTTTACAACGAGTCTTACGGATACCCGCTAAATTACAAAGGTAATAATTTAGAGACGAATCAAACTCTTCTGGCATATCTGTGTACTCTACCAAATGCATCGGCACACCTAATTTTGCACACATTAATGCACATGCCCTGTTAAAATTAGAACATGGACCACCGGCAGTAACCAGGACATCACAATTTGAAGGATTTACTTCTGCTAGGATATACTGTAACATTCGAGCCTTGCTTCCACCTCCTGCTTCAGCAAATAGATCATCACGTTTGCAAAGAATATTGCATTCAAGCTTTCTCGAATAATAATCTAATTTACTAATTGGAGTCGGTGAAAAATCGAGATGCAGCATATCTACTTTATGATTAATTCAAGTGTCCTGTTAATATCATCCTCCGAAAGAATATGATGCATTGGAAGACAAATAACAGAATCTGCCATCTTATGTGCATTCGGGAGATTTGCTCTTTCAGCACCTTGGCATCCTTTGTATGTACTGAACTCAGAAATAAGAGGATAGAAATATCTTCTTCCAAGGACATTTGCCTCCTTCATCTTTGCATACAGCTCATCACGAGTCATGCCATATTCCTCTGCGTTGATGAACATTGGCATATAGGCATAGTTGTAATGAAGATTGTCGTTTTCGAATGTATCCTTAAGATATGGATAGAATGATATTCCCTTTACATCCTTCAAGGCTTCATAATATGTCTTTGCTACAGCCTTACGTGCTGCAATAGCAGAATCAACCTGCTTGAGATTGAGAAGTCCATATGCAGAACGCATCTCGTCCATCTTACTGTTGATGCCTGGAGCAACAACGGTTGTCTCATTATGGAATCCAAAGTTCTTTAGGTCATCGATTCGTTTCTTTGTCTCTGCATCGTGCATAATCATGGCTCCACCCTCAATGGTGTTATAAACCTTTGTGGCATGGAAGGAAAGCGTGCTCATGTCACCAGCATTAAGGACGCTTACACCATTTTCCTTAACGCCAAAAGCGTGTGCTGCATCATAGATCACCTTGAGTCCATATGTATCGGCTATCTCTTGAATACGCTTCGTATCACATGGTTTTCCATACACATGGACTGGCATAATAGCTGTAGTCTTTGGAGTGATTGCAGCCTCTATCTTCTCTGGATCCATATTACCAGTTGCAGGATCAACATCAACGAATACAGGTTTGCAGCCATTCCACCAGATTGAATGTGTTGTTGCAACAAAACTGTATGGAGTAGTGATTACCTCACCTGTGATACGTAATGCCTGAAGGGCTGTAAGAAGTGGGAGCGTACCATTAGTAAAGAGACTAAGGAAAGGAACTCCAAGGTATTCAGCAAGTTCTTTTTCCAACTGTTTGTGAAAAGAACCATTATTTGTAATCCACTTACTATCCCATATCTGCTGGAGAAGTTCATGAAACTCGTCCAAATTTGGAAGCAAAGGGGATGTTACGGTTATTAATTTATTATCCATAACTTCTGACATTTTTTTGCAATAAAATTTACAAACAAATCCGCATTATACAAGAATCATCGATAGGAACATAAGACAAATGCTTTTGTGGCATGTTTTATTACAGATTTTCTTCCTTCATCGAGTACATAATAATGTCGGATAATTGCAGTAATAGTAATTGTAAGTTTTAGTCCAAAGTACATTAAATGTATTCACACTTAACATTTTTCATAAAAACAATTCACAAATCAACTATATACATTAGTCAAATATAATGTTCTTGTCTGTGGAAAAATGGAAAGTAAATGTTTTATATAATACTAAACATATGGTTTATATATCCATCTGTTGCATTTTCTCTATGTTTTATTTTACATGGATTTCCAAACACAATGCTATGTGAAGGAACGTCACAATTAACAAACGAATTTGGTGCAATAAGTACATCATCACCAATAGAAATATTTCCTACAATAGACGAATTAATGCCAATCCAAACATTGTTTCCGATGTTAGGACACCCTTTTCTGTCCCCTCTATTCTCTTGACCAATCAAAACACCTCTGTGAATGTTACAGTTATTTCCTATTACTGCTTTGGGGTTGATTGTAATACAATAAGGGTGACCTATATAAAGCCCATAACCAATCTTTGTTTGTACAGGTATTTCAATTCCATTTTTCTTTGCATATTTATTATACAAGAATCTATAAATTCTATGCAATACCCCGCTCGATTCTTGCGCTTTACGAAAGTAGTACTGGAACTTGGGAAGCCCCTCATTGCACCTACGTCTTTTATCTGAAGCCAAAAGGCATTTCATATCAATAATTCGTTATTTTACTTAAATTAACTCGAGATTCTTTTTTACACATGGATTACCGAGAAAGATAAATTCGTCCCAACTCTACAGATATGGCATACATGGTAAGCGATGCTACCACCAAGATTTCTAACACAAACGTTTGTAGAAGTTCAAATAGCTCAGCTTCAATATCTTGCTTGCCCAGCGCGACTTATGCGAAATGGAATCATGGTCATAGCCATGAAGGATTCCATTTTTACTGTATACAATCAAAATGAAATTATCAGTTCAGACATAAAGGACATATAATTTGTATATATGTCTTTTATAGATTACGGCATATCATAATGTCATATTTCTTTAAACTCCTTTTCCTTTTTTAGGTCGCAGAATTGTTGCAAACTCAAGACAAATATTCAAATACGCTCAACACGACTTTTTTATTTGTACGAATACCCACCATTCACCTCTATCATACTGCCGTTGACAAATGGATTATCAATACAGAAGCGGAAGGCATCAACAACCTCATCAATTGTGGCAAAACGATGGATAGCAGTTTTTCTATAGATGTTCTGCTTAATCTCTTCGGGCTTCTCTTTCTGCCAAGGTGTTTCTACAAAACCGGGGACAACGGCGTTTACGGTAGTTCCCGTTCCTTCAAATTCCTTGACAAGATTCTTACATAGAGCATGAACAGCAGCTTTTGCCACGCCATAAGCGAGTACCGTTGCATGCGGATTCACCACCATCTGAGAGCCAGTGAAGAGTATGCGACTTCCAGCAGGAATGATTGGGAAGAACTCACGACACATGATATAGTGCGAGTTTACTGCTACTTCCATCATCATATCCCAGTCCTTGTCCGTATATTCCGTGAATGATTTGCGGATACTCATTCCCGCATTACAATGGAGACAATCCAAATGATCAGTCTTGTTCTTCACATAGTTAATAAAACTATATACCTCATCACGGCTTGTCTGATCGGTTTTGATTGCCTCGAAGTTTTCTATCTTCTCTGTAAAATCAGGCCCTACGTATGTAGCAAATACATAATAGCCCTTGCTTACTAACATCTTTGCAACACCTAAGCCTATCCCCGATGTGCCACCTGTAACAACCGCGTATTTCACAATATTGTCACGTTTTCCTTTTTGTTATACTTCTCAATTATCTCAGCAATCGCAACGCTTTCCCTTGTCTGGAGTTTATAGCAATTTCTGCGATTATTAGCTATCATCGAGATAAACTCCTGTATCTCATAACGCAAGCCATCTCCGTCATAGCTATAGAAGAACTTTTTGTTCTTTGTCTGGTCTTCGTAGCGAATCTCAAAATAATCAGTCAGCCACCATGGAGCAGGAACGTAGATATATCCTTTTGTGCCTGAAATGATGAGGTTGCCTTCCGTCTTAACTCCTATTCCCAATGTTACAGAAGCTGTGGCGTGAGGATAGCAGAGATTTATCTTGGTATACACATCCACATCATTCTCCATCTTTGAGTAGAAATCGACCTTTGTGTAATACTTACCAAGAATCTTTATTATGGACATCAACGAGAGCGGAGAATGCTCATTCATCGCTCCTCCAGCCTGAGATGCATCCAACTCGCGGGTTGGAGCCTGTACCATTTTTGACAATGATGCTTTTACATCGACAACATCGCCAATAACTCCACTTTTAACCAAAGTGGTAATATGGCAGAAAGCAGGACAATAAGCTGTCTTGCTTGCTTCTAGCAACACTAAATTATGGGCTTCAGCATAGTCATAGAGTTCCTTTGCCTGAGATGCGGAAAGAGTGAAAGGAATCTCACAGAGAACGTGCTTACCTGCCTCCAGAGCCTCTTTCGCATATTGGTAATGGGTAAGATGTGGAGAAGCTACATAAACAGCATCTACATCTGCAAGAAACTGCTGATAAACATCACTATATGCCTTTAGATTATGCTTACGAGCAAATACGTCCGCATTTTCCTTGTTCGGATCATATACAGATACCACCTCTACCCCATTAACAACCTTAGCCTCTGGAATGAATCTGTTTGCTATGCGACCTGATCCTACGATTCCGACTCTGAATACATCCTGACTTTCCGCACGAAGCATTGTAGAAGAAACGCCTTGAGTGCGTGGAAGATACACTACCTTACAATACTCATTGAGATAGTCGAATTTACCTTCCCAGTCTGAACCTATGGCAAAGATATCAACATCATATTTCTGGACATCGTCAATCTTCTGACCAAGATAGTCCTCTATTATGATTTCATCCGCATAGCCTGTAGCCCTAACAGCCTCAACACGCTCAAGTACATTGTTTCGCACATTGAGTTTGCCTCTTCCACGATCAAAACTGTCACTTGTGACACCAACAATGAGGTAGTCGCCAAGTTCCTTTGCCCTACGAAGAAGGTTAATATGCCCTTGATGAAGGAGGTCGTATGTTCCGTAGGTTATAACTTTTGTCATGATTTTTTTATTTGCGGAAGAATAAAAACACCTCAAAAAGTGTTTATGCTTTTCAATTCACAACAAAAGAATTGAAAACGAAAAATGATTATTTTCGAAACTTCTCAATCATGCAGGTATGCTTTTTTGATTCCTTGTCATAATTGATCCCAACAAGCAAAATATCACCAGAATATTCTGCAATCTTTGATGGATAGTTCTTTTGCTTTACCTGCTCAATAGCAGAATCGGCAGAATTATTATATTTTAGTTCTAAAACTATAGCTGGCTTTTCTACATTCCTACGTGGAATCAACACAAGATCAGCATAGCCTTTTCCTGACGCAAGTTCACGATGGATGATATATTCGTTCTTTGCCCAAATATACGCAATTGACAATACACATGCCAAAGAGTTTTCATCATTATATGATAAAATACTTGTATTCTCATCATGTGCTTGATCTATGGCCTTTGCAACAGACTTTTCATCACAAGATATAGTCGATTCTAGGAGATTACGTGATTCGCGAATCACATTGGCAAGCTGAGTCCAAGTTGTTTCCTCTACAGCATTGGAAAACTCATCGGCAACCTCTTTGTTTGGTATAAAGCATTTTGCCTCAACTTCGTCGTATGCAAGATAACCAAGATGAATCAATACGGTAAGAACATCATCTTTTGATGTGACTACATTCAAATCATTCTGAAATTTGGATGTATTTACATCTACCTTTTCTCCAGATAACATTCTGACCACTGTATCTTTCAAACCATTGAAATTCATCTGGATATATGTCCTGACAGAATCAAAGGCTCCCGTGGTTGCCCAATAACTCTTGCATCGTTTTCTCCTGACAGCCTCCATTACTGAATATGGATTGTATATCGACTTCTCGCCTCCTATTACATAACCATCATACCATTGCTTCAGGTCATTAATATCCATATCATGTTTCCGAGCCAATTCTTTCACTTCATCTTCCGTAAATCCAAAATATGAAGCGAAATATGCAGGATCAACCATGGAATATTCACGGAAATTATTGAGCGCCGACTGTGTGTTATACCTTTTTATTGGCAGTATTCCTGTCAGATAAACTCCTGCAAAAACAGAATTTGAGCCTGCCCCTTTGAATAGACGACGAAGGAAGTCAACATATCTATTGACAATGGCTGTCTTTTCCCCTAGTTCCCTTAATATGGCATCCCACTCGTCAATTATAAAGATAAAACGCTCACTTCCAGACTCCTTGATTCTATACAGATAGTCCATCAAGTCATCAGTTTCTTTAACTAAGACATCGGGAAATACAGATTTCAAATCATCAATTAAAGAATGCTGAATCTTATCTACAATATCCTCATCCCTGTATCTCGTTGTAAAATCTGTAATATCCAAATAAATTGTAGGATATTTATTGAGATTCTTATCAAAGGATGGAGATTTCTCTGCAATAAGACCTGAAAACAAAGAGCGAGAATCACACGACCAATCATAATAGGCATACAGCATCTTAGCAGCCATAGACTTTCCGAACCTTCGGCAACGAGTTACACAACTATATCTACGTTCCGAGTTCAAAGTATCATTTATGACAGAAATCAACCCAGACTTATCAATAAACTCATGGTTTACGATATCCAGAAAGTCACTATTTCCCTTATTGATGTATATGCCCATAGACTTGTATCAAGTCAAACTATCCTAGACCTTTAAGGACTCTACTTATATTGATTCCCACGAATTTACAAGAATATTAATTTAACGTCAGTTCGACGACTTGCTTCAGCTTGGTGAGCCTAAGCGAACAATTTTCCACGAATTATTTTTTCTCTGTCCCGATTTTTTCGAATATTCGAATTATTTTTCGCAGAAACTCATCTAGCTGAAGCAAGTCATGTAGCCAAGTGCAGCGTTTATTTTATTCGCTGAAGCTCATCAAGCTGAAGCAAGTCATCGAACTCACGTTAATTTATATCTCTCCTTACTATCCGACCTTCTTCAATAGTAAGATCATTCTCTTTGAGCCAGTTTTCTGCCATTTGCCCATCAGCTTCATTTTGGAAATCATACCATTGCCGTAGAATACCAAGTTTTTCCGCTGCATACTTGAAATTTGAGAATGGATGCTTACGATTAAGAGCCATAATCAGTTTCTGTTGCTCATGAGGAGAACGTGTTTCCACGAATTTCTCCATGATATGAAACGACTCTTTAGTTGGTACAGGTTCTATTGCTATCAAATCATGCTCCATATAGGTACGGATGCTGTCCTTTTCCCAATCTATATATTTCGCAAGCCGTTCTGAAGTTATTTTTTCAATCTGATACTCTTCCGGAATGAAAACAATTTCCCCATTCGAAAGATCTACGAAATGAGATACTCCAAAAGAGATTGCATCTTTATATGTTAGAGCACACGCAAGCTCTGAGAGAAGTGTCTTATTATCTAGCGACATTGAATGAATCACTTCCTCACCCCGTACTTCTCGCAGGCTTCCTTATAGGTGTCCAGTGAGCCGATGTCAAAACGGAGGTTCTCACCTATTCCTGCCATTGGCCAAGCGTGCATTGTAACGTTATCCACCATATAGTGAGCAAGATTGCCTGGAGCATCAAAGCCACAACCATTCTCAATGGCATGCATAATCATATCTATGTTTTCCTTCTTATAGATATAGAATGGTGGTACAGCCCATGTGCTCTTTGGTTCCTGTGGCTTTTCCTCCATATTGAGAACCTTATTATTCTCATCAAGAACAACGACACCTGTACGCTGGAGTTTCTCCCTTACAGGCTGCTGATGGCACATAATACATGGTGTGCCCTTTTCCTTGGCGAAATCAACGAAGCTCTTGAAAGAAAAGAAGAGAAGGTTATCAGCTGCAACGACCAACATATCATCAGGCCATTTACTATCTGACGATTTACTATTTACTATTTCTCTCTTCTGAAGAACCTCTATAGCATACTGAAGATCGCGAACAGCACCAAGACGTGTCTCGTTTGTGCTCGTCCCATCATCAATAACGGTTATCTTCTTTGTATATTTCTGCTCCTTTGCCCAATCCTCGAAGATTGAAGCAAAGCGATGATTTGTTACGATGATATGCTCATCAATCTCCGGTATTGTATCAATATCATCAAGCATACGACCAAGTATAGTCGAATCGCCAATCTTCAGAAGCGGCTTTGGAAAGTTCTTGGTGAGTTCGCCAAGACGAGTTGCATAACCTGCAGCGATAACAATATTCTTCATTTATTTATGGGTCGAAGGTCTAAGGTCTAAAGTCAAAGGTCGTAGGTTAAAGGCTTATGCATTTGCCATATTCCCTTTATCTTTTGATTGGTTTACTTTTGTTATAGACTCTATTAAACGATAGATTTGATTTGAAATTGAGATAGCTTCAGTCTTAAGGTTGTCAAAAGTTAATTGATCAATAATCTTACGATCTAAACATAGATATAACATAGAACGAACTTCAGAACAACTGCCTCTTGATATCTGTAAGAAATAAACATACTTGGCATCAGAGCCAGATTCCGAACCTTCAGCAATATTATTCATTATGCTTACAGCTGCACGTTGCATTTGATCACGAAAACCATAATCACGTACAGATTCCATAATATCATAAATGGCATTTACGAAATTCCTGGATTGTTGCCAAACTCTTAGAGTCTCAAAGTTTCGTGCCATAAACTATGATTTACGACCTTAGTCCTTTGACCTTTGACTTTAGTCCGCTACCCCATAGTAGCTTGCATACCACTTAGCGAATGCACGAAGTCCATCGCGAAGGGATGTTGAAGGCTTGAAACCGAAGTCCTCTTCAAGAGCTGATGTGTCCGCGTAGGTTACAGGCACATCACCCGGCTGCATAGGAACGAGTTCCTTGTGTGCCTCGAAATCATAGTCAGCAGGAAGCACCTTTGCTGCAATAAGCTCTTCCTGAAGTATTGTGACGAAATCAAGAAGATTCTCAGGAGAATTGTTTCCGATGTTATAGACCTTATAAGGAGGAATTGGAAGTCCGTCCTCTCCGTTCTGCTTCTCAGGAGCATGCTGCATCACGCGGACAACACCCTCTACGATATCATCTACATAGGTAAAGTCACGCTTACAGTTGCCATAGTTGAAAATCTGAATCGTCTTACCCTCACGAAGCTTGTTCGTGAAACCAAAATATGCCATATCAGGACGACCTGCAGGACCATAGACGGTAAAGAAGCGCAATCCCGTTGATGGGATGTTATAGAGCTTTGAATAAGCATGAGCCATAAGCTCGTTGCTCTTCTTGGTTGCAGCATAAAGCGAAACAGGATTATCCACCTTGTCATCTGTTGAATATGGCACCTTCTTATTCGAGCCATATACCGATGAAGAAGAGGCATATACCAGATGCTCTACCTCATTATGGCGACAAGCCTCAAGTATATTGTAGAAGCCTACGAGATTAGATTCAATATATGAGCCTGGATTGGTGATGGAATAGCGAACACCTGCCTGTGCAGCAAGGTTCACAACTACCGCGAACTTCTCTTCAGCAAAGAGACTGTCAATAGCATTCTTATCTGCGAGATTTGCCTTCACGAATCTCCAGTCACGATTTAGAGCCTCAATCTCCGAAAGACGTTCATACTTTATGTTCACGTCATAGTAGTCAGAGATAGAGTCGAGTCCGACAACACGAATATTCTGTACGTCCTTGAAAAGACGCTTTACGAGATTACTGCCAATGAAGCCTGCGGCTCCAGTCACGAGGACAGTCTTGCCCTCAAGATTTACGTTATAGTTTAACATTTGGACCCCCTCTTATCCCCCTAAAAGGGGGAAGGCCGGAAGGGTAACGGCTATTAATTTCTTTATAAAAAATATTACTTATCCCCCAAAAACACTCTCCCAATTCCTTCAAGCGACCTTTTTCGCATTCCGGCTCCCTCCCTACGGGGGAGGGCGGGGGGAGAGGCCATAGTGTTCTTACGATATAAACCTTGCCCCATCATCCGGCTTCACCCAGAACACCTTAAATGTATTCTCGTATTCTGGGAATTGAGTGAGATATTCCTTGGTAAGCGTTGCCTGTATCTGTTCCTTGTATGCTGGATCAACAAGCGCAATCACAGCTCCCTTGAAGCCAGCCCCTGAGAAGCGACCTCCATATACACCTTGGAGCGGACGCATGATGTTATAGATAGCAATGAGCTCAGGAGAACCACATTCATAGTTATGTATTGACGATTCACAAGAATCAAATGAAAGCTTACCAAACAACTGGAGATTTCCCGTTTCCCATGCGGTAACGCCCTGACGCACACGACGATACTCTGAGTAGAAATGCTCAGCCCTACGAGCAAAGCGCGATGGCATCATATCACGGGTCTTATCAAAAGTATCCTTCGGAATATCACGAAGGAAAGTCTTGTCGAATGTCTTGAGAGGCTGCTCCATATACGCAAGCATATTCCAAGCGGCTGTCTTGCACTCGAACACACGAAGGTTATAGTCGGAATTGACAAGCGAGCGTGTTAATCCAGAGAAGAATATGCCAATCTCAAACTCCGGCATATCCGGATTTCGCTTTATTATCCTCCATTCATTGCTGTCACAATCAAGGAAGAGCAATCCGTCCTTCTTTCCAAGGGCGATACAAGCCTGGTCGAGAAGTCCGTTGTTAAGACCGATATACTCACGTTCTGCCTCAGAAGCTATCTGTACCACCTCAAACGGCTGCAAGGTTATCCCATTAGCCTTCGCAAACGCCATAACGTATGCTATGAGCACAGCGGCAGAGGAACTCAAACCGCCAACCGGCAACGAGCCTTTCAGCACGCCGTCTATGCCCTTGGTAAGCTCAAAACGCTTCTTCAACGCATACTTTGCTCCACGGGCATAGTCGCCCCAATGCTTCTCACGAACCTCAGTTCGCTTTGCAAGGTCGAAATGCACCTCTCCTTCAAAAGAAAGGCTCGAGAGGTTCACCTGTGCATCCTCACGCACATTAAACCACAAGTCAACACCCTTATCTATTGCAAATCCCGTCACAAGTCCATGCTGATGATCAACATGAGCGCCAAGCGGACAGACACGATATGGGGAGAATATATGATACTGATAGTTTTCCATTAGCTATATGCAGAATACAGGAATTTAGGTTATAAAATCGGCAATTCAGAACCACACAAAACACCACTAAGGCATGCTCGTATCCCTATAGGCGGATACACAAAATTCACCCAAGAAAGACCGTCTTCCCTGAGAATTAAAGCGTTATGAGTTCAAAATTATTAACTTGGGAATTTTCCCGTTCGTTATTAGTTTACTCTTAAATCGTGAACAAAAGTAATGCTTTTTTTTGAATTATGCAAGAATATATGTGAATTTTTATTGTGTATATGCTAAAAAGGCAACAAATATCAAATTTTACGATGTTTCAACGTCAAATCTCATATACAGCCTCGCTCTTCCTTCGCTCATCCTCCGTACCAAACTCGGTGTAACTCCGCTTCAGGAACTATAGGATCAACGGACCTAGAGCGGAGGAACAGCGAAGGTACATCGGAGGTTCTGCCTATCCACATCAGCAAGAAAAAAGGGCAAAAGGAGAGAAAATGAATAAAAGTATCATGTTTTGCATGAAATTAATAAGGTGAAACGAAGAAAAATTTGTATCTTTGCACACAGATTGTGTCTGAATAATAAAAGACAAGGACTAAAACTAAAAAAGATATAGACTAAGCTATGCAAAAATCAAAAAACATGAGCCTCGGAATGAGGAGAAAGTTCATGTGTACTATGGCTGTGGGAATGCTTTGTATTCCTGCATCAGCTATCAATTATGAGAAGACAACCCAAGGCGTTACGGTTCATGTAACCAAGGGCTCGGCTACATCCCCTAAACTGGTACGCCTGCAGGTTATGGGCGATAAGATTATCCGCGTGTCAGCAACAGCCGATATTCAATTCGCTGACCGACAGAGCCTTATCATCGTTGACCAGCCTTCTTACAGCAACTATACGGTCAAGGAAGAAGGCGACAAGGTCGTGGTAAGTACAGGAAAGATCAACGGCTATGTCCTCTCCACTACGGGCGAGGTCTGGTTTACTGATTCTAAGGGAAAGATGATTGCCCGCGACCAAAAGGGCGGCGGTAAGACCTTCACCCCATACGAGGTTACCCAGATTCACGCTGACGGCAAGCCTGAGACCTATAAGGGCTGGACGATGCGTCAGGTGTTCGAGAACCTCGACAACAGCGAGGCTATCTATGGTCTTGGCCAGCATCAGGCTGACGAGTGGAACTATAAGGGAAAGAATGAGGAGTTGTTCCAATACAACACCAAGGTATCAATACCATTCATCGTAAGCAGCAACAACTATGGTATTCTGCTCGATAACTATTCCCTCTCACGTTTCGGTAATCCAAAGGACTACAGTCAGTTGCACGAGGTATTCACGCTTCGCGACAAGGACGGAAAAGAGGGTGCTCTTACCGGAACTTACAAGGCTCCGGGACAGGAGACTCTTGTAAGACGAGAGGACAGCATCTACTTCGAGAACCTGAAATCGGCAAAGAATCTTCCAGCTTTTAAACTCGACAACGCTACCGTTGTTTACGAGGGCACTATAACCCCAAAGATGACAGGCGAGTATCGTTTCTCTCACTATTACTCTGGCTATCAGAAGATTTACATCAACGGCAAGCCTGTTTATACCGAGGATGTCCTCAACACAGGCAAAAAGGATCAGGAGATATGGCGAACCGCGTGGAATCCTAACGCGAGAAAGTTTGCCGTTAATCTTCAGGCAGGAAAGACATACACCATCCGCTTGGAATGGAAGCCTGACGGTGGTGAGGCTTATTGCGGATTGAGAGCCCTTGAACCTGTGAACAAGGCTGAGCAGCAGAAGATTAGCTTCTGGAGCGAGATGGGACAGCAACTCGACTATTATTTCATCTCTGGCGAGAATGCCGACGAGATCATTAGCGGTTACAGAACCCTCACAGGCAAGGCTCAGATTATGCCTAACTGGCTCTTCGGTTTCTGGCAGAGTCGTGAGCGCTACAAGACTCAGGCAGAGATACTTGACGCATTGTCTGGTTTCCGCAAGCGCCACCTTCCAATCGACAATATCGTGATGGATTGGAACTACTGGGTAGATGACCAATGGGGTGCTTTCGAGTTTGACGGCAAGCGCTTCCCTGATCCTAAGGGAATGATCGATACTATTCATGCCAACAAGGCAAAGATCATGATTTCCTGCTGGCCGAAGTATTATTTCAAGCCAAACAACTTCAAGGAACTCAACGAGAAAGGCTATATCTATCAGCAGAGTATCAAGGACAGCCTCTACGACTGGCTTGGCTATAAATATGCTTTCTATGATGCCTACGACGAAGGGGCACGTAAGATTTTCTGGCGTCAGCTCTACGAGAAGCTCGGCACAATAGGTATGGATGCCTGGTGGATGGATGCAAGTGAGCCAAACGTAAGGGACTGTACCGATATGGAATATCGAAAACTGCTTTGCGGTCCTACGAAATACGGCTCTTCCGACGAGTATTTCAATGCCTACTCTATCGTTAATGCAGAGGCTATCTATGATGGTCAGAGAGCATACGAAACGGCTATTGAGAAGGAAGGCGATACCCACTCTACACAATGGCTTCAGGACAATACCAAGTGGGATCAGCGCGGCTTTGGCAACAAGTTCTCTCCTGAGAACAAGCGCGTGTTCCTTCTTACAAGAAACGGCTTTGCTTCAGAGCAGAGATACAGCACAGCCACTTGGAGCGGTGATATCGGCACTCGCTGGGAGGATATGAAGGCTCAGATCACAGCAGGCTTGAACTTCTCTATCTCTGGCGTTCCTTACTGGAGTCAGGATATCGGCGGTTTCTCTGTTGAGAAGAGATATCAGGAGGCTCAGAACGAATTTGATAAGACTGGTGTTGAGAATGCCGACCTGAAGGATTGGCGCGAGCTCAACGTAAGATGGCATCAGATGGGTATGTTCGCTCCTATGTATCGTGTTCACGGACAGTTCCCGTTCCGCGAGCCTTGGAACATCGCACCAGAAGGAACAGAGACCTACAAGGCCATAACTGCTTGTATGGATATGAGATACCGCCTCATGCCTTACATCTACTCTCTTGCTGCCGACGTTCACTTCAAGGACTACACTATGATGCGCCCTATGGTGATGGATTTCGGCAAGGACAAGAATGTGCTCAACATAGCTTATCAGTTCATGTTCGGTCCTTCTATCATGGTTAATCCTATATATAAATATGGTGAGAGAAGCCGCAAGGTTTATTTCCCAAAGAACAACGTCTGGTATGATTTCTTCACAGGAAAGGTGCTCAGCAACGGTGGCGAGACAAAGGTTCTCGATGCTCCTTACAGCCATATCCCTCTCTGCGTAAGAGCTGGCAGCATCATCCCTATCGGCGAGGCTAAGGAATATGTTGCCCAGAAGAAGGACGAGACCATCCGTCTGTTCGTTTATCAGGGAAAGAACGGCGAGTTCAACCTCTACGAGGATGAGGGCGAGAACTACGGCTACGAGGCTGGTCGTTTCTCAAACATCAAGTTCACCTATAATGAGGCAAACAAAACCCTCACTATTGGCGACAGAGTTGGCGAATTCCCTGGAATGCTCAAGGAAAGAACATTCATTATCGTTCCTGTTAGCAAGACCAAGGCACAGGGATATAATCCTGAAGCCGAGGGCGTTGTGGTGAAGTATAATGGAATAAAAATAGAGCAGAAACTTTAATAAGGCCTCTCCCCCCGCCCTCCCCCGTAGGGAGGGAAGTCCGATGTTGATAACATCGGAGTATGTGTCGGCCAGAAGGCGCAAAGATAAAAATAATAACTATAATGAATATGTCAATTATGATAAAGACTATCCAAAAAAACTCCCCCCTGGGGGGATGGGGGGTCAGACTCCTAATAATAGCAGCGATGACAATAGGAATGACAGGCGCTCACGCCCAGTCTCTCCTCCCCTATCAGGACGAAAGCCTTTCGCTTGACGTAAGGGTGAAGGATGCCCTCTCACGCATGACTCTCAAGGAGAAATGCCGTCTGTCATACGCTCAGAGCAAGTTCACAAGTCCGGGTTGCGAGCGTCTTGGTATCCCGGAGCTATCTATGAGCGATGGCCCTCACGGTGTTCGCATGGAGATAAACTGGAACGATTGGGCTCATGCAGGTTGGACAAACGACTACTGCACAGCCTTCCCTGCCCTTACCTGCTTAGCAGCCCTTGGAATACCGATATGGCGGCTAAATATGGCAAGAACGTGGGCGAGGAGGCTCGTTATAGGGAGAAGGACGTTCTCCTCGGTCCTGGTGTGAATATATATCGCACGCCGCTCAACGGCCGTAACTTCGAGTATATGGGCGAAGACCCGTATCTCTCTGGCTCTATGGCTATCCCATACATCAAGGCTTTGCAGAAAAACGGTGTGGCTGCTTGTATCAAGCACTATATCCTCAACGATCAGGAGGAGTTCAGAGGTCATGTGGATGTGAAGGTGTCTGACAGGGCTCTGCATGAGATATACCTCAAGCCTTTCGCTATGGCTATCAAGGAGGCTGATCCTTGGAGCATCATGGGAAGCTACAACCGATACAACGGTATGCACAACACCCACAACAAGTTCCTCATCAACGATATCCTGAAGAAGGAACTCGGCTATAAGGGTGCTAATATCTCTGACTGGGGAGCCGCTCACGACACTAAGGAATCTGCTCTTTACGGTCTTGACATCGAGATGGGCTCTTATACCAACGGTCTTACTTCTGAGGCTAAGGGCTTCAGCTATGACGACTACTATCTCGGTAATGCCTACTACGAAATGGCTCAGAAGGGTGAGGTGAGCGAGGAGGTGGTCAACGACAAGGCAGCTCGTGTGCTGCGACTCATCTTCCAGACGGCTATGAACACCAAGAAGCCTTTCGGTAGCAAGAACTCTCCAGAACATCTTGCAGCAGCAAGGGAGATTGCGCGCGAGGGTATCGTGCTTCTGAAAAATGACAATCTCATACAGAAGAACGACGACTCTAAGCTTCTGCCTATCAAGGAAAGCGACTATAAGAACGTGCTTGTGGTTGGCGAGAATGCCACTCGTCCGCTTTGTGCCGGTGGCGGTTCTTCTGAGCTGAAGCCAAAGGACGAGGTTAGTCCGCTGAGAGGCTTGCAGGAGCGTTTCAAGAACTGGAACATCACCTACGCCCAGGGATATAAGTCAGGACTTAGTTTCTACGGCGGCATAACGGAGATTCCGCAGGCGGTTGAGGATTCTCTCTATAATGATGCTGTGGATAAGGCTAAGGATGCCGACCTCATCATATATATAGGTGGACTGAACAAGAACCACTTCGAGGATTGCGAGGGCGGCGACCGTCTGGGGTATAATCTATCTTTCAATCAGGACCGTCTCATCTCTTCTCTCGCTTCTACAAAGAAGAAGATGATAACCGTTATCACAAGCGGTAATGCTGTGGCTATGCCTTGGCTGAAGGATATCACCACACTTGTGCAGTCGTGGTATCTCGGTAGCGAGGCTGGACACGCACTTGCCGACGTACTGAGCGGCGATGTATGCCCAAGCGGCAAGACCGTATTCTCTTACGCTGAGAAACTTGAGGACTACCCTGCACATAAGTACGGACTTGTGGGCTATCCGGGCGTTGAGCCTCAGAATCTTCCTGCCAAGTATCAGTATGGCAAGGAAGTACAGCCAAAGTCTGCCGATCTGCTCAAGGAGATAAAGATAAAGGCTGATGCCGTAGGTGTTACCAACTCAAACAAGAATCCAAGAACTCACATGGGTAAGGGTAACGAGATACAGGTTTATGCCGAGGATGTGCTCGTAGGCTACAGATATTTCGAGACTATGAAGCAGAAGGTCGTGTTCCCATTCGGTTATGGACTCAGTTACACCACCTTCGCCTATTCTGATGCAAAGATCGCGGATAACGGCAACAAGACTTGGACCGTTACCGTAAGCGTAAAGAACACAGGTAAGTGCGCCGGCAAGGAAATCGTGCAACTCTATGTAGGCGATGACAAGGCAAGTGTCATCCGTCCTGTCAAGGAACTGAAAGGCTTCGAGAAAATCCTTCTTCAGCCAGGCGAGCAAAAGACCGTCAGCTTCACCATCACCGAAGATGCCCTCAAGTTCTTCGACGAGACGAAGCACGAATGGGTTGCCGAGCCTGGTACTTTCAAGGCTTATATCGGTAGCAGCAGCAAGGATATAAAGGCAAAATTGCCGTTCAAGCTATAAAAATCCATCTTATAATAAATCTAAGAGGGGGATCGTTATTATCGAGCCCCCTCTTTTTTTATCTTTTCCCGACAGAATCGACGACTCCCTGTTTTAGGGAGTCCTCACCTTCTAATCGCACTTGATATTCCGATGGAGTAACGAAATGTTACCCCACGCAGCACAATCCGTTTCCATAACAATTTTATCGCTAAAAATTTGCAAATCACAAAATAAATATTTACTTTTGCACCAGAATATAAACATTAAATACAATAAACTATGGGAGAGTTAAATAACACAGGCTATAAGCCTGTAAACAAACTTCAGAATGCAGGTAATGATGCAAAGACCGCTCTTCACGACCTTAAAGCCACTCTTGAGGTGTTATCTTCCGAAGACCTTGCATCTATGCGAAACACGAAGTATGACTACGTTAATTTAATCGCAATGGAATAATACACATTATTATTTATCAATTGAGATTTTCTCATTTTCTAATTATGGAATACATTCAACACAGTGCTAACCTTGGCGAGTATATGCCTGTTTTCTTTCAGATGTATCTTAAAGTAGATGGACCAATAGACCTCAACTCTTGTTCGGATAGAGATTTTGCTTTATTTTTTCATGAGTACATCCATTTTTTGCAAGATCTTACTACAACATACGGATTGACTCAATGTTTCTATTATGGAGAATATATTCAGGCTGCAGTAAATGATATATATAAACATGACAAAGGTGAGTTCACTGTTCCAATAAGGTTTGATGACCCTACTCATCATGTTAAAATTGCAGATATTATTACAGATACCACGATGGGCGATTGCAATTCGGATGCAAATGAGTTTAATGTGGTAAACGTAGTTCCAGGCTTTATAGACAATTTGCCAATCGATTGTCCAGAGATAAGTCATATTCATGTAGTGGATGTAGAGTCTAGAGAAGGGGATTTTTTCTCATTTGGAGCATATGCGATAAAGGAAAGCATAGCTTATATAATGGAGAGGCTTGTTACAAAGGATTACGAACATTCTCCAGAATTTCCGTACTGTTCTGCAGAAAAGATAGTTGAATGTGTCTTTCCTGAACTTGGGAAGGATATCTTGAATGTTTTAGCATTGTGTGACATTAGTTTAATGTTTTCTAATCCTGCTGAAGTGTTCTACACAACTTTGATGCAACTAAAAAGGAAAAAATATATTCCAAACAAACCTCATGACCTGTATGCTCAATTGAAGAATGCGAAAGTTGGTATTCATGGAAATTTGACAGATCCGTTCTCTCACTATAAGATGGTCGCTGAAGAAGCCCGAAAGAAATTTAAATCATACTTCTATACAAATAAACAACATGAACTACATCAAGCATACTATGAATGGATAGATCGTCTTTTTGACTTCTCTATTAAAATGAGAATTAATGAGCCGTCTTATCTGTTGGATTTATGTAATGATGGATATATACGTTACAATGAAACTTTCCGTAGTTTAGTAAATAATCTCGGTTCACCATTGATTAGAAACATGAAGCAAGATTATTTCAGCATTAAACCTAAAGGCATTAGTGGATGGACAAACGAAGTTATGAAGAGTGTGAGCCAGATTCATGAATTGCTTCACGATGCAATATTTCAATGCAGTTTATACCCTTGGTGCGTTAACTCTGATAAAGAAAAGCAAGGAGAACCTACATATACCCCAATTAATCCTACCGTAGAAATATGTTTGCACAAACCATGGGAAAGATGTCGCAACATAGACTTGTGTCCTTTTGCTATATTGTGGAAGAATTGGGGGCTTGCAGAATATATTCCCAAAAAGAAGAATTGTAAGTATTTCGTTAATAACAGTTTATAAAAAAATGACAAACCATATCAATAAAAAATTATGTCATACAAAGAATTCAAGAATAAGGTCTATTCGTACCTGATTAAGTACAAGAATGAAGACCTCAAGATTAATGGCAAAGGCATTTCCGCACGTGGCGTTGAACACGATTGCTTATTTCCAAAGCCATATTGTGATGAAAAAATCCCCCTCATGATTTATGGGGGAATACAGAAAATTGTAGAGGACATTCAAAAAAACGAATTCGCATACAAGCCACATCTTGCCGCTTCTGTACATGTAGCAAGTTCTCAAACTGCATGTATCAACCTATTTGTGCCAATATTAGAGAGCGAATATGCAGACCTAATACTAAAAAAATCCAGAGTTGCCCCTAATGGTTTTGACCATATTGACAGAGAGCAGTTTCGTAAAGGATATTGTTTTGAGTATTGGGATTCATCATTAGAAGGAGCAAAGGGACTTCTTGGTGATCATAGCCCTCACGCTGGTACCGACTCTGATGTTGCCATTGCATATCGCAACAAGAACAACAAACTTTGTCTTTGGCTAATAGAACACAAGCTAACAGAGCAAGAATTTACGACGTGTGGAGGGTATCGTTCAAGGGGTATTTCTGATTCAGAGAAGAAATATTGCCTTTCTTGTAGCATTGAAGAAATACAGGAGAACCACGTTAATTGTTATTATCACAAACATTGTGGTTACTATTATTGGAAGATTACGGATACCCATTCTTCGTTCTTCAACGGAAAATATGAAGGCAAAGGTTGTCCATTTAGAGGTGGTATGAATCAACTCTGGAGAAACCAACTACTGGCTTTGGAACTTGAAAATAGAGGTCTATTTGAAGAGGTTTATTTCTCTGTTGTCTCTCATCCAGAAAACTCTTTTCTTTATAAAACTATGAATGAATACCGAAAACTTACAAATAACTCCGTCAAGTTCAATGATTTCAAATCTAATGTACTTGTAGATATAGCTATTGATTATTTACCTGATTGGTCAAATTGGTACAAAAAAGTATATTTGGGGAATGATTAATGCTAACTTTACGTTAATTGCACACGAGAAATTGTGAAACATAGTTGATTTCATTAAACCAAATAACCTGCGTTCCCAAATTGGGAATGCAGATAAACACAATCCTACCTGACAGAACATTTCGTTCACCCAGCTAAAAACTTGTGGCCATTTCGGACATAAGCTTTGTGTCTAAAGAACGTGAGTTGATAACAAATCTTTAATTTTTCGATATTATCCAAGGGGGTGGCATTTTACCCCCCCCGTTGTTTCTTTATACTCTAACCAAAAATCTGATGCACTGTTTTAGTGCGTCAGATATTAAAACCAGTACCCTGAATCAGGGATCAGGTTTTGCAATACACCCCAAATGACCTACGTTCCCAAATTGGGAATGCAGCCAACACACAATCCCCCTCTCCCTATTTTTCCTAACAATTATATGTTAGGTTCGTTCCAACAGATAAAAAGAACATGCAAATTGACAAAGGGAGCCCTGTTTCGGGGCATCCTTTTGGCATTTTAAATCAACGATAATGCTTATTTTCATTAGACGGTGTAGGTTGAAACCACAGCGTTATAATGAAAAAAGAATACAAGAAACATTGAAATAAAAAGAAATTCCGTTCCAATCGTGTATTACGTGTAAGTAAAACAAACAAAAAGCGTGTTTTATAACCAATCATGAAACCATCATTTTTCAAGAGATGTTAGATGCATCCCCCCAACAGGAGGCCCAGAATGGCACCTAACATATAACCGTTAGATAAAATAGGGACAGGTACACCTCTCGACTCTTAACCTCAAAATAATAATATAATATATTAATATATTATATTATTATTTTGAATATAGATACCATA
>ODAI013514986.1_pt1 | contig 26675 bp, 17 predicted proteins | sample 1539321 | NCBI WGS metagenome assembly ODAI01 (sample SAMN02144231, study PRJEB22623) | gut metagenome | biome: sheep rumen | host: Ovis aries | place: New Zealand
CTTCTTAAGTCTTTCCTCCTCAAGTCTGGCCTGCTCTTCTATTCTTTCCTTTTCAAATTGCTTTTTCGCATTCTGGAAGCCTTCCACTTTGGGAAATTTTGTTGTCAGAGTACTGAGGAGCCTCTCTGCTACATCCGGCTTCTTTTTCTTGAGCTCATCAAACGGAAATGCGAAGGCAGCATTTAAATCTTTCTGCTCTAACAGATCAAGCTTAAAGTCTTTATCAAAAATAGATCCATATGCATTTTCAGCTTCTTTAGTTATTTTTTTCCATTGCGCCTGGGAACCATTACAAAGCTGTTTTCCTTCAATCCCGGGGAAAATCTGCAGCTCCAGCAGAAGCTTACATGTTACTTTGACATCTCGGCTTTCATCCGGAGCATTGGTATATTTTAAAAGTTTTCTTACTATATCAGCACTATTTAAAGATTCTGTAACACCGGTGATATGTCCCTTACGCTCCGGGAACTGACTGTCAAAGCCTTTATTAAGTGCAGTACTTAATTTCTCATCTTTTATGCTTTTGCCTTTATCATCTTTATTTGGAGCAAGTCTAAACTGAATACCATTTCTCAGCATTTTCGCTGTGTATCCCAGCTCATCACATATGGCCAGATTACTATTATAGAAAAAAGCTTTGAATTCCAATGGTGTATTTTTCTTGATTTTATCATCCTTAATATCCTTATGACTTGGTATCGAGACTTTTTCGGATATCATTTTGGAAGCTTTTCCGATGATTTCTCCCCATGCTTCAGCACTTTTGAGTTTTTGTTCCTCACTAAGCTCAGCTCCTTCCCCGGAGAAAAGCGGAATGTTTTCTGTGACATCCTTTTCAAAATCAGGAACAAAAGACTTTACTTCCTCGGCGTCCATTTTAAGAATATCGTCCGGTGTCTTATCCTTTTTGGCCATGATCCACATAAAGAGTAAGGAACGTGTATCAAATCCACTCTGGGATTCAATGAATGTATTCTCACTATCTTCCTTGCCCAGGATGCATTCATTGATATGTTTGATTGAATCCTTTGAAAAAATATTCTCAGGTTTAAACTCATTCATCGGATCCTTTGCATAGTATTGATCTTTTAAAGGCAACTTCTTGATTTCTTCCTCAGTTTTTCTTGGCATATTTTTTTCCTCCTTATAACATCGATGAAAGTTGTTTTGGGAAACCATTCATGATTTACTTAACATGTTGCATTATAAACCCTAAGGTGCACCAAAAGTGCACCATTAAAAAAAATTTTTGACACTCCCGACCGGAAATAAAATCTCCTTCTTTACAAAAGCCAAAGAACTGTGCTATTATCTGTTTTGCGGAGGAGTTTATTTTGAACGAACTGTTTGAAAAACTGATCATTACGCTTATGTGCGCAACGCTCATATTCACATCTTATGACGTTACATGGAGCGTTATTGCACTGCTTTGTGCGATTGCCGCCGGTTCCCTGATGCAGGTGGGCAAAAACCGCATCATTCTTTACCTGATCGCCGGGGCTTTCATCTGCGGCTGCTTCGTATCCGACAGTTTTCTTTTCTTTCTCCCCGTGATACTTTATGATGTTTTCAGACACCGGCTCAGCCCTATCTTCATATCGGTTCTTCCGGCTTTTCTGTTCCGCTATTTTAACGGGCTTTCGCTGCCGATACTCTTAACCGTAGCGGTATTTACGGCCGTTTCATTTATCATCGAATATCTTGACAGGCGGATGGAAAACCTTTCCCGCGAGCTGATAGTGACAAGAGACAATGCGGTGGAATATAACAATGAGCTGAAAAGCAGGAATCAGAGAATACTTGAGGCTCAGGATGCAGAGGTCCACCTCGCAACACTTAAAGAGCGGAACCGCATTGCAAGGGAGATACACGACAACGTCGGACATATGCTGACCCGAACAATACTTCAGACGGGTGCGCTGCAGATAATAAACAAGGACGAGAATCTTAAGGAACCGCTCGAGAGCATAAAAAACACCCTGGACGACGCCATGAACCAGGTCAGAAAAAGCGTGCATGATTTACACGACGAATCCGTGGATCTCGAACGGTCTCTTCGCGAAGCGATCTCGCCGCTTTCCGAGAAATTCACAGTGACCTTTGAATATGATATTTCGGAAAATATAAACAGAAACATAAAGTATTGTTTCATCGCCCTTGTAAAAGAGGCCGTAAACAACATCATCAAGCACAGTAACGGCGACAGGGCGCTGATAACCGCCAGGGAGCACCCGGGAATGTATACTCTTCTGGTGCAGGATAACGGAGTCTGCAAAGACAGTCCGGTAAATTCAGACGGCGGGATAGGGCTTACAAACATGCGGGACCGTGTATCAGCTTTAAACGGTAACCTAAACATCAGCTCCGGAAGGGACGGATTTAAGGTTTTCGCAAGCATTATGAAGTGACGGGAGTACCAAAAAGAAAGGCAATACCATGAAAATAGTTGTGATCGATGACGACAGGCTTGTTGCGCTGTCACTTAAGACAATACTCGAAAACACAGGAAAGATCGAGATCGCGGCGATCGGCGGCAGCGGCGAGGAAGGGATTTCACTTTACGAAGAACATCATCCCGACGTTCTTTTGATGGACATCAGAATGCAGGGCATGTCAGGTCTCGAGGCGGGAGAAAAGATACTTGAGAAGGATCAAAATGCCAGAATACTTTATCTTACAACATTTTCCGACGACGAATATATTGTAAAAGCCTTTAAGATCGGCGCCAAGGGTTACATTTTAAAACAGGATTATGGCGGGATCGAGCCTGCGCTCTGTGCAGTCATGAACGGACAGTGCGTCTTCGGGGATACGGTTATGAACCGCCTGCCGGAGCTTATGAGCGAAAAAAAGGAGCCCGACTACACAATATACGGGCTCACTGATAAAGAATGGGAAATTGTCAAACTGATTTCCAAAGGTCTCTCCAACAAGGAAATTGCAGGTGAACTGTTCCTCGGCGAAGGAACCGTCAGGAACTACTTAAGCCAGATACTTGAAAAGCTGGGGCTTAGGGACAGAACGCAGGTGGCGGTGTTTTACTACAATCTGAAATAACTCCTTCTTAAACGTTTTTCTCTTCTTTGCTTTTTATATTTCTGAAAATACCGGCAAGTACTGCGCCGGAAATATTGTGCCATACCGAAAAGATGGCGCCGGGAACGGTTGCCATCGACATATCCTTAAAGGCTGTTGAGGCAAGTGAGGTTGCAAGACCGGAGTTTTGCATGCCGATCTCGACCGAAACCGCCTTTTTTCTTGCAGCATCCATTTTAAAAAGCATGCCAATTCCAAAACCGCAGAGATAACCGAGCAGGTTATGGAGTATCACGACTGCAAAGATCACCGCGCCGGTCGAGAGTATCTTCTCGCTGTTATGGGAAACGACAGCCGCAACAATAAGGCAGATTGCCGTTACGGAAACAAGCGGAAGCGCATCCTTAGCCTTTTCGGTATATTTTCCGAAAAGCCTGTTGATCAGTATTCCGAAACCGATCGGCACCACAACCACCTTGATAATGGAAACGAACATTGCCTTTACATCCACATCTACCGAGGTTCTCAGATAAAGATAGGTAAGCGCCGGGGTAAGAAGAGGCGCCAAAAGCGTGTTTACGCTTGTCATTCCGACAGACAATGCGGTATCTCCGTCAGAAAGATAGGTAATGACATTGCTGGAGGTTCCGCCGGGACAGGTGCCGACAAGCACTACCCCAACGAAAAGCTCTTCGGAAAGCCCGAAGGCCTTTCCCAGCATGTAGGCAAGGGCCGGCATGACAAGAAACTGCGCGATGCAGCCGACAGTCACGTCCCTGGGTCTTTTAAAGACCACCGCAAAATCTCCGAGCTTCATCGTCAGTCCCATGCCGAACATGACAAGCATAAGCAGGTAGTTGATCCACTCCGTCTTTACCCACACGCCCGTTTTCGGCGCAAAAAGCGTCAGTGCCGCTACGATAAGTACCAGCACCGCCATATATTTTCCGATAAATTTACTGATTGCTTTCATACTACTGGTTCATCAGCCTCATAATTTTTTCAAAGTCGTATTCTCTGATGACTTCCCTGCCATCCGGCACCTGCATGGTCTTGTTTGTGACGATCACATCGGCAAGAGCCGGATCGTTCACCCTTTCGCCTGCCATCATTTCAAAAAAGCTTTCCATGTTTATAAGCTCAGTCACTTCAAAATAGTCAGTCAGGAAAAACAGCGGTGTTTCTCCGGCGACACGTGTATTTCCGCTTCTTGCAATGTTAAGCCAGATAAGTTCGCTGCTGTAAAGATCCAGGGCGAAAAGATAGGCAAAGGTCGATTCGCAGTTGATGGCAAACGCACTCTCCACCGTCTTCGGCTCATAAATCTGTCCGGAATCATTTATGTCCCGTATCATGTAGCCCGCACGGCATACACACTGTGAAAAATTCAGGTCGGAATATACATTATCACAGAATATCAGGTAGCGTACATTGGGATTTTCCTTTCTGAAGAGCTGTACATCAACGTCAAAGAACTCGGAACCGCCGTTATAGCCCGAGGTTTCGTCTCCGGAATACACTATTGCCTGCGAAGGCTTTCCGGCCATTGTTCTCCACGAAAACTCATACTGTTTTCCTTCGTTATCCAGTCCGATCACCGACAGATCGATATCGTTTACTTTCTCCCAATAGGTAAAGCCCCTGACCTTCTTGCTCATGTCGATTTTAAGCCTTGTGCCTTTGGCAAGCACGCCAAAACCGCCCTGGGATGCGGCTTCCTGAAGCGGAAGCGCATAGTTTGCCATGTCGGGATCGATATATACCTTTCCCAGCCTGCCCTTAAGGAGAATCTTTATGTTTTCAAAAAGCTTTTCGTTAACCGCTGCCGCGATTTCCGGCTTCACAAAGGATTTTCTTTTCTGAAGCTCTTCGGGATTTTCATTATGCACCTGAAGCTTTTCATGCTTAATAAACCTGAAGGTCCGGGGGATTTTTAATGCTTTATCCTCCGGTCTTTTGAGCCGGTTTGAATATTTGATATAAAGCTGGATCAGCACGATCAGGTTCTTTGTTCCGAGCTTTCCAAGGATTTCGTCAAGCTCATCCCTGCTTTCACAGCGGCTTAAAATGTAGTCGATCTTTCGAAGAAGCGCACCTGAGCCTTTACCGTTTCTTAAGACGTTCGTCGCCGCAAGGATCCTGCCTTCTCCCATTTCCTTTTCAAATGCGGAGTAGACGGAAGCGTTTCCTTTATTTCTCATAGCCGCGAGAAGCTTTTTGCCGTTTTCGTTTGCCGGCTTATAGTGGATATGGTGCAGAAGACCGTTCCACAGCGCTTTCTTTTCATAGCAGACAGTCAGGTCGGATTTTGCCTCGTTAAGTGTCAGTATATCGATAACGGACGAAATATACTTTCTGTCCCGGTTCCTTAAATTAAGCTTCTTCGGGTTTTCGTTCTTATATTCATTGTAATTAAGCTCATCCACAAGCTTACATACATCCGAAAGGACAAGAAAGCGCGTGAAACGTGTATCTCTTAGATCATTCATAAGTTTGATCACCGTATTCTTTGACGCTATCTTTTCGGGGCTGTAGGAAAAAAGCTTTAAATATTCACGTACAACCAGGTATTTATCTATGGCAAGCGGCCTGCTTCCGGCAAGCAGATCGTCAACCGCCTGCTTCAGCTTTTCTTTAGCCTTTTCTTCATTGAGTATCACAAAATCCTTTATCGGGGTCTTCTCTTTAAAGGCCACCCTTTCCATTGCTCCTTCAAAAAGGGAATGTCCTGCCTCGGAAAAACTGCCGAAGCCATAGGTCACGGTATAGTGCACAAGCTGGTCGAAGAGAAGCTGATCGCCTGAAAGCTCACGTACGCTGTCGGGGAAATTACGGTAAAAGGGCTCGGGAACCTTCACATGTATATGCTCTTCGGCATCCTTTATCAGCTGTTCGTTTACAAGCTCTCCGCCTTCGGTGATCCTGATGTTAAAAAGATTTGCAAGTGAAAAAAGGGCAGGAAAACGGTTTTCTTCTTTTTCCTGTCCTTCGCTTACGAATATATGTTTTTCAAACAGAAAATCCTTGAATATTTTTTCCAAAAAACCCCTCCCGCCGGCTGAGCCGGCATAAAAAAATATCCGGTGTATCGGCGGATTTTTTTGACCATAAAAGAAGTAAATCCGCCTAGCTACCGAAAATATAGTGTATCACCGGCTTAATGGTGGTCGGATTTCTCCGATCTAAAGGCAAGAAGTAAAGCCGGTTAGCTACTAACTAAGCCATCTTTTTAATTATCTGCATGGTAATATCATCCTTTTTGACTCCGACGATGATATTGCTTGCAAGATTTGCCACTATGGATTTCTCAAGCGCTTCGGTTTCCTCGGAAACTCCCTGCTTGGGAAGGTGCTTTCTGTAGGCCTCGAGAGTCCAGATGAGCTCTGCATCCATGCCGGAGACCGCGTTCATGGTTCCGGGATCGGAGTAACCGTAACCGAGCATGGTTCCTCCATATGCCATCTGCAGGTTTGAGCTGCCGTCAAGATGAAGGAATCCGTTCTCGATCATGTCGCCGATTTTGCTCATGAAGCCTTTTACGCTGGCATTTTTCCCGCTCGTTGAAACAGAAAGCAGTTCTTTCTTCTTTTCAAGATCCATATCCGTTGTCGCAGAAACGAAAACAGAACATTCTGTTTCATCGCCTTCAAGATAAACCTTGGCATGATAGGTACCTACCATTGCGCCGAGCATTCCGACCGTTTCTTCAACGATCAGACGCAGATGGAGCGCATTCTTTTTATCAATAGAAAGCCTTTGGATGAAATTGTCTGCCGCAACAAGGACAGCATCCATGTTTTCCTTATTGTTGATCCTTACAGTTTCAGATTTCATGCTCCAAACCTCAAATTTGTTTTTTAATGGTGAGAACATTCATGCCGTCTTTATATTCATAGCTCATGTCGTCCATGCTTTTTTTGACCATGAATATTCCGAGGCCGCCGATTGCTCTCTCATCGGCAGATAGGGTAACATCGGGATCGGGTTTTTTCAGGGGATCATAGGGTACGCCGCTGTCAAAAAAGCGCACCGATGCCACCCTGTCCGCGGAAATGTCGATTTCGATATCCGCCATGCCGTCTTTTCCCTCATAGGCATAGGAGGCAATGTTGACATAGATTTCCTCAACAGCGATATCAAGCTGCATCTGGGCCTTCATATTGCACTCTGCCTCCTCAAGCACTTCGTCAAGAAATGCAAGCACCTTTGGAAGCTTCTCAATTTTAGCTTCAATAGTGAGTTTTTTCATTCGCTTTAATTACTCAATTGTAAGAATGTCGGAAAAACCTGTTACCTCAAAAATCTCGTTGATTTCTTCGCTGGAGTTGATCACCTTCATGCTTCCCTGCTTATTCATTATCTTCTGTGCGGAAAGAAGCACGCGAAGGCCTGCGGATGAAATGTATTCAAGATCCGCAAAATCGAACACAAGCTCCTCAACTCCGTCAAGTTCTTTCTTTAACTGCTCCTCAAGCTCGGGAGCGGTTGTTGTATCAAGACGGCCGGAGAGTATAAATGTAAGTCCATTTCCGTTTTTCTCTAAATCGATATTCAGCATCACTTTTCTCCTTTTATCGTTATATTTTGCAATCCTGCAAATTGATTATATCACACAATTTTTTGCAATACAATCATAATTAATGTATATTTTTTTATTTTTTTACATTTTTATCCACGACATGCCCTTAAGCATTTTCTATGTCCAAAAGCTCGGCTTCCTTGGCATATTAACCTCCTGTTCCTGCTGCGTTTCACGCATTATAGGGTATATGTATCATCGCACTTGTTCCGTTATCAAGTATTTCGTATACAAGATATCCTCCGCACTGGGCCTCAAGCCGCTTCCTCACGTTATCGACCCCGATGCCCCGACGTTTTTTCTGCTGTTCGCTCACATGCTTTAATCCGGTACCGTTATCTCTTACGCTGATGATCACTTCACCGTCGCCCATCTCGCTCGATATCCAAACCGTACCGTCAGTGCCGGACGAGGCCAGTCCGTGCTGTATCGCGTTTTCAACCAGAGGTTCCACGGAAAGCACCGGTATCATCACGTCCTTGACCTTAATATCATACTTGACCGCAAACCCGCAGCACGGATCTGCCTCCTCAAGCGCTATATACTGCCTTACATTTTCAAGTTCTTCTTCAAGGCTTATCAGTCTGTTTTCGCTCATCGCGTCAAGATTGGTACGTAAATATCCGGAAAAATCATGCACGCACCTTCCGGCTTTTTCCGGGTCCTCCATGCACAGTTCTTCTATCGCCGAAAGCGAATTGAATATAAAATGCGGCTGTATCTGCTCAAGCAAAAGCCTTACCTTGCTGTCCGCCAGCTCCTTTTCTCTTTCGACAAGGGCGCGCTCAAGATATATCTGATAGTGCAGAAATACGGTGAGCAGCGCCATCGGAAACATGACATAATCAAAACTGATGCCGTCCACAAACTGCTGTACCAGTATTCCGATAAGCGGCATTGCTATCGCGACCACCAGCCTTTTTACGCCCTCCGCAGCTCCGTGTACGGTATGCATGACCGGCAGCATGAACAGCATCTGTACCAGAGTCAGCATCTCAACGCCGTTATGGTAGTCGTCTATGGGCGAAAAGCCGATGGTGATGACTCCCACAAAAAGTATCACGGCTCCGAAGCTCTTTGCAAATTCGCCCGGCAGAAAGTTTCCCTCCCGGTCAAAGCACAGGTAGGCAAAAAAGAACTGGTACGAAATCGACTGCACAAACCTGACGGAATTAAGTCCCTCCGTAAAGTAGCCGTTCTTAAGTCTGACGCCCATTACAAATACACCTATCGCCATTGCGAAAATTTCGGTGACCACGGCAATAAACAGTACCGTGATCTGCCTTTTATTTGTCTTATGCCGGATCAGGCTGATGGCAAGCAGCAGGAGCATCAAAAGCATCATGCAGCAGCTTGTCAGATTAATTATGTTGTAGACTTCCTTTGTTGAAAACACTTAACTTCTCCGTTCGGGTTTTTTTAGGATCATTGACCGTTGTAGTATTTACGGCATTCTCCATGGTTTCTTTTTGTTTGCGTGACTCGAGCTTTTTATCGCAGGTGTCAGTTTTCACATCAAATAATTCGCCTGCCTGTTTCAGGATTCCGCTCTTCAGGTGACCTACATCGCGGCTGTTATCAATTACAATGAGCCTGTCTTTTGCTATTTCCTTGATGTTGTTTTCTTTTGCATAAAATGCCATTTTTACAGTTTATTGACATCATTTTACAACAGTAATCGCACCAAAAATGCACCAAAAAAAGAAAAGTACGAAAAAAAATTCGTACTTTTCTACAATTTTTTTGTTTTTTGAAATATATCCTATTGCATATTGCTGACTTCGATCAGTTTGTTAAGGACTTCAAGCGCCTTACCCGAATCGATCAGCTCTGCTGCCAATTTCACGCCTTCATTAAAGCTTTCGGCCTTGCCGCCGATGTAAAGAGATGCACCCGCATTAAGAAGCACCGCATTTCTCTTCGGTCCTTTTTCGCCCTTAAGTATGGCCAGAGTCATTTCGGCATTTTCCTTAGGTGCGCCGCCCTTAAGCTCCTCCTTGGTGCAGCGTTCAAAACCGAAATCCTCGGGAGCGACGGTATAGCTCTTAAACCATCCGTCCCTTATCTCGCAGATTTTGGTCGGTGCGCTCATGGATATCTCATCGAGCTTGTCCATGCCGTAAACCACCATACCTCTTCTTACTCCGAGGTTTACGAGTACCTGGGCCAGCGGCTCCACAAGATAATCGTCATATACACCGAGAAGCTGCATTTTGGGGCTTCCGGGGTTGGTAAGCGGTCCAAGTATATTGAACACTGTTCTGAAACCAAGCTCACGCCTGATGGCACCTACATATTTCATCGAGCTGTGATACTTCTGTGCGAAGAAGAAGCACATTCCGACCTTTTCAAGCAGCTCCTTACATTTCTCCGGGCTCTGGTCGATGTTGACGCCGAGCGCCTCAAGGCAGTCCGCCGTTCCGCAAAGCGAAGATGCGGCGCGGTTTCCGTGCTTCGCAACCTTCATTCCGCCCGCTGCCGCAACAAGTGCGGAGGTGGTGGAGATATTGAAGCTGCCGGCATTGTCGCCGCCGGTTCCGACGATTTCAAAAATGTCCATGCCGGTCTCAACCTTTGTGGCATGGTCACGCATTGCTGCCGCGCAGCCTGCGATCTCATCAGTGGTCTCGGCCCTTGCGCTCTTTGTTGAGAGCGAGGCAAGGAATGCCGCATTCTGTGTAGGTGTGGTTTCGCCGCTCATGATCTCATTCATTACGGCGTAGGCTTCATCGTAGGTAAGGTCCTTCTTGCTTACGATCTTCACTATGGCTTCTTTAATCATCGATTCTTCCTCTCTATACTTATTTTATTTTACAAAGTATGGCTTACAGGCTTCGGCTTAAACATGTTATTAAGGTTTACCTTCATACCGTTTGTACTGTCACGCTGGAAAGCATTGTCAAAGACTTTATTTCCAAGGACTTTGCGGGCTGTGTTTTTGGAGCCGAACATTTTAGCCGTCATGTCAAGCTGCTGGACTTCCGATCTGATCGAATTGATCTCACTGCCGTCCTTGTCCATCGACTTGTCTTTCTTCGCTTTCTTGAAATATTCTTTCTCTTTGATCTTATTACTGTTGAAGCATTCCTCAAGAGTATCGTCCCTGAGTTTCTTCATCTTTTCATGGGAAACATACTTGTTGTCCGCAAGGTTTTCCTTGATCTTCTTATCCATTACGACACCGAAAGTGGACTCATTTGCGATTTTCTTCATTACTTCAAGGTTGTTGTTGAATCCGGACTTAAGCGCGGTACGAAGCTTTTTCTCAGCCTTCTCGGCCTCCTCAGGCTTCATCTTCTTAAGCTTATCCCTGTCCGCACCGTACTCATCGTTAAGAGTCTCAAGGAACATGGAGCGGTAAACGGAATCCTTCATCTTGTCGAAGTTTTCCTTGGTAGGATTCTTCCTGTAAATCTTTGCAAGCTCCTCGCGGTACTTCTCCTCCTCCTTCATTGCGATATCGAGTACTTCAAAGGCATTCTTCTTGGGCTTTATATCCTTAATGCTTTCCTTCTGCTCCTTAAGGATGTCTCTTGCTCCCTTTATTGCCTTTAAGCGGTTTCTGGTCTCGGCAGTAGGATTCTTCTGCTTTGCTCTCTTACGCTCATACTTTTCCATGTCCTTATCAAGATCATCCATCAGATCTGTGATCTGCTTCTGACGGGTGTAGCTTACGTTCTTTCCGTCTCCGGCTTCGGCCATGTACCTCTTAAGCCTTCTGGCCTTTTTCATGATCTCGTTATATTCTTTGGAATTGCCTTTTTTCTTGTCGGTTCCGGTCTCCGCCGTATCGCCTTCGGCAAGCGTCTGCTCAATAGAAATACTCCGGTCCATTTCCTCTTCGGAATATTTCTTCCTGGGTGCAGACTTTACCTGCACTTTTTTTTCTTCCTCTTCCTTTTTCTTCTTTTCTCTTTCCTTCTTCTCTTTTTCCTTCTTTTCTTTCTCTTTCTTTTCTTTTTCTTTCTTTTCTTTTTCCTTCTGTTTTTCCTTTTCTTCCCGCTTTCTCTCCTCTGCCTCCATCTGGGCAAGCTGGGCAACAAGTACAGCACCGTCCTTACTGTTCTCGCGATCTTTATCCTTCTTTCTCTTCGCTACAGAGGCTGACCTTTTTTTAAGTCCGTCGGGTTCCCGGGCAGGTTTGCGTTCGGGTACCTTTTCCTCATCGTCCATCTTTACGCGACGCATATTGTTGGTTTCTTTTTTCTTTGCGGCAGGCCTTGGGTTCCGCGCATCATCAAACCGGTTTCTTCTTTCTTCATTTTCCGGCCTGTTTTGGGCCCTCCGGTTTTCTCTTTCATTAAGAGCCTCGTCATCTCCCTTGCGTCTTGCGCCGGGAGCTATGGTATTGTTTCTGTTTCTATTAGCCTGCGGATTAGTATTATTTATAACATTTGTTTCACGTTGTCTGTCCTGTGGTCTTCTTGGCATGTGCTTACCTCCTCTCCTCTACTGCTTCTCATAATAGGTTTCGCTTTTGATATGCTGAAATGTACTATCTGAATGAACATTATATTTATTTGCCATATCGGAAACGATTATCCTGCTGGTATTTCCGCTGATTCCTCCGTTTCCGGGATAGGATGATCCTCTTTCTATGGTCAATTCCTTCGGATAGCCGTTGTCCTTGTTGGTTTCGATAAATTTATTGTTTGAAAGCCTGCATGAAGGATATACTCGTGAAACACTCTCATATCCGGTCGAATATCTTCTGAATTCAATATTTGAATTGGATCTCGAATCCCAGTTCGACATGAAAAGACCGTAATTGATTATGTTGGAGTTATTCATTTCTATCCTGTTGGCAACAACTTTGCCTCCGTCCATTATGATAAATGTACAGTTTTTCAGAATTATATCCTTACCAAAGGCATTATTCTGGTTTGCATCCCGGTCGAGATAGACTATCGCCCCTCCGGAATCGACAATTACCGTGCCGCCATTGACCTCCAGTTCCCCGTGAAGTATAAGCCAGCCTGAAATTACAAGGGTACATCCCTTATTTACCACCAGCTTTCTGTCGGCGCGCAGATAGGTATTGTTTGCAATAAGCTCGGTACCTTTCTCGGGTACGGTATATGTATTTGAACTTCCGTTATTCGGCTTCATCTCGCTGATACCGCGGTTGGGAACACCGATGTAGATTTTCGGAAGCTTCAAAAGCCCGTTCGTAAGAGCCGGACGTGTAAATCCATCTCTTGTATCGCTGGTTTTGCGGTTCCTGAACTCAATCTCATTGGTAAGATCCGCGGTACTTGCTCTTAAAATACCAAGTGTGGTCGGATTCTTTAAAAATGCGGAATATTCGTCGTAATACAAGAACTGTTGTACGTTGCCTTTACGCTGCCATGTCCAGTGCGGTCCGCTTACTTCTGACGGAATATTGTAAACGTTATAATAACCTTGATTGGCATAACTACTGGTCACTTTTTTTATGTAACTGGATATGGATGCGGTTTCCGCATTCCATACATTCTGGTTAAAATACGAGAAATATAATGCCTCGTCCATATCGCCGGCGTTATTCTTCGTTCCTGCATTCATGATGTGGCTTAAATAACTGTTTTCCTGAGTATAAGCCTTGTTTTCACCGGCCGGATCCTTGGGATTTACGACAAACTCAAAAATATCGGTCTGACCGAACATATACTGATATTCATTCTGCAATCTGCTGTTGATTGTGGCAAAATCCGTAATAACCGCAGTGTTTGCATTCCAATACATCATCTGATAGCAGTTTCTGGTTCTGGAAAAACCCTTTTCGGTACTGCTAAGTCTTATGAGCGGGCTGTTTTCCTCAACATTTGAACTGTTGATGCTCTTATGCCTTTTATACATGCTGCCATCGATCCAGCCGGTATAACCATCAGCATCTCTTTCAGTTCCCTTAGTCACCTCCTTGAGCCTTCTGGCATAGGGTGTATTAAGATCGCCGACCGTAAAGAATTCATCCGCGCCGAAATCGATCTGATACTTAACATCACCTGAAAGATGGGTGACACTCATTTCAAAATTATTGCCCAGTCTTGTGTAGTTTTTGGAGAGATAATAATATTCCTTACCGCCGTAGAATTCCATGGACTGATCGCGGAACTCAAACGTAGCGGGTGATACCTGGTCGATGATAAGTATCCTGAAGGTGGTATCCTTCGGAATATCATCGCTGTTCTGCGGTCTGTACCAATAGTAGATCGGTTCGGTGTTTACGGTTTTTGCGGTTTCTGCCGCTTTTGCCACCATTTCCGTTACCGGAAAGGCGGTGCCGAGAAACGTAAGTGCCATTGCCCCGGCGATAATTTTTTTCAGTGTCTTTTTCATAAACATATATACTTTCCTCCGATGCGGTTTCGCCGCTTCTTACTCAACTATGTAAATATTTCCGCCTTCGATGTGAAGGTTAAGAGTATAGGAAAAACCTTTGTAGGCATCCGCTCCGTTGCGGTCCTGCCTTTCTTTTTCGTAATTATATCTCTCCTCCATGGCCTGAATAATTTCATCTTCGGCCAGCATTTCTTCGAATTCCTTCTTTTCACTTTCCGTTATGCCCTCGATATTGATCGCCTTTGCGTCATCTATTTCGCTTCTCATGGCTTCAAGATCGATTCCCGGAGAGGAAAAGGTAAGCGTAACGTCGCCGTCTGCCTTGGCATATGCTCTGATCGAAGTTGTGGCTGCATCCCTGTAGGTAAGTATTACAGGAATTTTGGTTCCGTCCATGGTTTCGATAAATTTTCCGGTATCCTCACCCTCAGTCTCAACAAATTCAACCAGAGGATCTACAATTTCAACGAGATCAGCGTTTGATGCAACGCACTTTATATCCTCAAGCTTTGAGGTAAATACTGCCGATAAGCTTCCGCCGACCAGAGCGACCCTGCCTTCGGAGCTTGTTCCCTCGCCGAGAACCATATCGTTTTTCATTACACGAAGGTTATCTGTTCCTTTCGCTATTGTGATCGTTCCGTCTTCGGCTTCGTCAACGATGATATTCAGCTCAAGTATGGCAGATATCACATTCTCGTCGTTTTCCTTCACTCTTTCAAGATGAAGGGTGGTAACTCCCTCTGCCTTTGCGGTGGCAACAAAGCTTATCTTGTTGCTCTTCTCTTCATTTACCTCCAGGCTTATATATTCCTCAGTGTAGGGGGAAAGCACCCATTTGTGATCGGGTGTCAGGCTTCCGTCCACCGTCATTTCCAGAACAGTACCGTCCTTTACAACACTTGAGATCGGATACTTCCCCGAAGTTTCGGTTTTTTCACTTTTTTTGCTTTTATTGCTGCCTTTCATCTGAAGAACGACTGACAGGATAAGGAGCATGCTGACTACCGTCAGAGTGCATACCAGAAGTATTCTCCAGTGATCTGAAGCAAATTTTTTAATTTTCTCCATCTTTCTTTTCCTTATCAGCCTTTGGTTTTATTTTCGGTAACCTGTCTGTCGCGTAAAAGCGATCCGTCCATCAGCTTTTCAAGCTTTTTCAGATAATGGTTCTTTGCAAGAAAGCTCAGAATGCCTCTTCCGGTGTATACCTTTACAAGAGGGGTATTGACATCCATTATGAAAGTGACAAGTCCCGGCCTGAAAAGCACCGAATGTACAAGGCAGGCTGTCAGCTCGGGCGCCTCGGTCAAAAAAACCGCCCTGCCCATATCTCCCAATGCCTCCCAGACCCTCTGCGTAAAGCGTTTGGGATTGGAGACACTGACATATCTCCTGCTTTTTGCGGAAATCCCGAGCAGGCCAACCCGCCATGCGCCGTCGCTCACACCCTTTTTAAACTGGGTTATGTTGTCACCGTAAGCGACAAGCACATCGTCCTGCGAGTCGTACCGGCCACGGAGGATAAGGCACATTTCATTTCTGATTGCTTTCTGCCTTGTCTCCGCGACCTGTGCTTCTACGACATCGCTGTCCTGTCGGCCTGTTTCCTGGCTTTCATCGATTGTTTCGTTTTTTAAGTCTTCACTCATGCTCTTAGGTTTAAATTGTTCCTCCGGTATTTTCCTGCCACATCGGTCCGTCTCACGGCGCAATTGTTGCTGTGGGACTGGGAGTGGGAGTCGGTGTGTCTGTCGGCTGGTTCCCACCCTGATTGTTGGGATTGATAATGTGATCAATATCGAATGGATCCTGATCATTGCCCTGAGGCGTAGGTGTGGGTGTTTCCGTCGGAGTCTCGGTCGGGGTAGGTGTCGGAGTCTCGGTCGGGGTTATCGTAGGGTTACTATCCGGAGTCTCAGTCGGGGTCGGAGTCACGGTCGGACTCGGCTGTCCTGCTTCTGCCGGAAGAACCTTTACATTAAGTACTGTCTGCATTGAAGGATCCGCAGCCGAGCTGATGGTTACCCTGTAGCTTGCAATACTTGAAGTATTGTTCGCAGGCGTATCAAATACGATCAGCTGTGTCGGAGGCTTCAATTCTCCGTCGGGATTATTGCCTGCGTCGGGATCGAGTACATATTCGATATGGTAAAGTCCGTCCACTTCAAGTCCGGTATCGTCTACCATACGCTCTACCTTAACGTCTACTCCGTTATCCAGCGTTCCGGTGATCTCACTGTTAAAGTTGATCTTCTGCTCCGAAAGCACCACTACATCCTGAGGAACTCCGGGCATCAGCATCATGGACTTAAGCTCGGAATCGCTCTGAGTGATGTTTCCGGCGGCGTCTACCTTAACGGCATAGGTTAATGCATAGGTTGTCATGCCGATCTTTGCGAAGCTGATCTTAGTCTTAAGAGCCGCTTCTTTCTCATCTCCGTATACCTCGTAGAAAAGCTTCTGTGAGGTACCGCGCCTTACGGTGTAATCCTTTAACGGTACGAACATGGTAACCTTTTCAAGTCCCCATGCAGCATTGTTGACGGGATCGTCATCGTGAGGTCTGAAGGTGAGTGATTCAACATTTTCAAATCCGCTTACAAGCAGTCTTACTTCCTGAGTCTTGCCTGCAATGAAGTTGTTTTCATGACTTGCAATGTAGGAACGCAGATCGTCAAACGGAAGCGTGTACTTGTTGCCTGCGTTGTCATAGTAAACCATGTTCATGGCTACAGGCGTGCTGGATGAAGGATCTGTATTTTCGTCCTCTTCCCTGGTCTTGAATGTGAAGATCATCGGCTGAACAAAGTCAGGATCGGTCTTTTCCACATTCATGGTCGTGAGAGTAACGGCCTCATTTCCTACCGTGATTCCGTAAGGTATGCTGTACCATGCCTTCTGTTTGAGGCTGGTGTTCGTAAGGTCCTCAATCTTCATGAGTGCCGGCGAATCATTTCCGTCAACCTTGTAATTGCCGAGGCAGGCCTTGGAAATCTGTATCTCCATACCTCCCGAGGTCATTACGGTGACGCCCGTGATCTCCGCAGCATACGGAACATCGAAATTAAGCGTTATCACGTCTCCGCCTCTTATGGACTTGATGTCCTGATCGCTCAGGAATACATAAGCGGATTTATAAGTATTGTTCCTGAAATCAAGCTCTGACTGATAGGTCAGCGAAACTGCAACGTCTCTTTCCGATTCAAGTATCGAATATGCATTTGATTCGGGTGCAAGCTGCATCATCAGAACCTGTCTGTAAAGACCGGGATTTACGGAGCCTCTGTAGGTGATGTTGGCACCGTAGCCCGCATCCTGCTGGCCGCCGCCCATGTAGTAGTCGGCCACAACCGTTCCGGACTTGATACGCTGAACGACTATGTGATCGATCAGTGCATAGTTTATACCGCCGGAATCAAGCTTGATATTGGTGATCTTAACCATATCGTTAACGTGAAGGCCGTAGGTATAGAATACAGGCTGTCCGTCAACGGTGGTCTTTTTCATCTTGTCGAAAAGAGTGAAGTATCTGCCTGCATTGGTTCCGTAGGTAAGCTTCATTTCAAGATCGTAATCTTCATATGAAAGAGCGCTTCCTCCGACAACCGGATATACAAATACGTTCAGCTCGTCTGCCGTGGTTTCGGGTACATGATAGAGAGGTATGGAAACTGTCTTCTTTTCCTCATCAATCTTGATCTTGTTCTCGCCGAAGGCAAATTCAAATTTTGTCATCTGTCCGCCGGTAACCTGCGAATCGTCGGCTATCGACTTCGTCTGAGCGGCGATCTTCTTTCCGTTTCCGCTTACGTTTACCGAAATCGGCTCATCCTGGTACTTGGACTGCTTTGCATACTCACCGTCGGTGGTCATCATTACAAGTCCGCCCTCTTTTACGATCCTGATGCTCAGGTCTGTAGGATTCCAGTAGGAGTCCACATCGGAAGCGCAATAGAATTCCATTCTTCTGAAGGATGAGATGTCCGACAGCTTGAACTCAAAGCGGTCTGTATGGTTTTCCCTGAACATGAAGTCCGGATTGCCCACGCACCGGGCCGCCGTATTATAGGCCGAATTTTGTGCCGGATATGCGTTCGTGTAATCGAAGCCGGCATATTCGTACATGTTCTGGACTACATCCAGGATGTCTATATACTGAGGTATCTGGTTGCTGTCATAGTAGTAAAGCCTTGCATATACCTGACCGCAGAAATCCTGATACTGGCTCTTGTTTGAAACGCCGGTGGTAATGCTGAACTCGAAGGTAACTTCAGTCTTGTTGCTGGTTACCACATAGTTCTTGACGAGGTGGGCCTCGTCCTTGCCTTCACGTCCGTCAAGAGTATTCTTCTCGGCAGAGTCGTGGTAATCGGTTCCGATCCATCCGATGTTGCCGATGCGGTATGCTTTTGTAAAACCTGACAAACCGGTTTCCGAAACGTCTATGTGTCTGATGTAAAGCTTATCCATCGCATCGGTATCCTCGTTCAGTTCTTCGGGGATTATGTTAATGGATATTACGTCTCCGTAATCCATGTTGACCGCTATCTTAAAGCTTTCGATCGCTCCGGTCCTGAAACCGTCGGCTGTGAGCTGCTGGTTTGCAAGTACATAACCGCTTCTGCCGCCGTTTGAGAAGCAAAGCTGGAAGAAGAAGTTATTTCTTGATCCCGCATCACCGTTTGATGTGGTTCCGTCATTTTCGTTTCCGACGAAAACCTTGACATCGTAGGTCTTTACCGCAGTGGCGAAACCGAAGTCCATCATGGTGTCCTCATATGACATTGAATAATAGTACTCGGTTATGTCAGGCTTTGAAACCTCGGTAACGGTCGATGACTGGAAATCTATCTTCTTGGTCTCGTTTTCCCTGAAAAGCATTGTAACGTCGCTGTCCACCAGCGAGCTGCCGTAGAGCTTGATATCTCTTTCGACGATACGGTTTGAAATCAGTCCGGACTTTGTATTAACATCCTTCCATGTTACCGTTCTGTCGCCCCAGCCGTTATCGTTGCTTACCTTATATATTTCGTAGCCGCTCATCTGCCAGCTGTTACCGCTGTTATTCTCAAAGGAAATGTTCATTCCGATGAATCTCTCGGCATTTGCAATATCAATCGTGAATACAATGGAATTGCCTGCATCAAGACAGTAGCGGTAAGTGAAATCCGGCTTATTTCCTTCCCAGTGTCCGAGGTAATTTGCAACCTCTTCCTTTACATTGATGACCGGTGTCTGCTTAGGTACGCCGGCAAGGTCTTCATAAGTCAGGCTTATCAGCATGTCTCCCGGCTTATCGCCGATATTTGACATATCGGTGTCTATTTTAATAAGGAAAGTATTTCCTGTATTCTTATCAAGCTTAAGCCTCTTGCCCGAATCCCACGGCTCGAGTCTTATTTCTGTTGCGGTTGAGCCCGGTGTTATCGAGAGTCCGTACCTTGAACGGTCGATCCAGAAGTTGACGGGATCAACATCTATAGAATATGTAAGCTTGGCATTGTTCTTTTCCTGATCGGATGCCTTTTTGATATGTATTGCATCGGTGTTGTTTGTGAGGTCATATACTGCTACCGATTCAAGAAGAATTCCGTCGTCCTTGTAGCATGCCTCTTTTATTGCAGCATTTCTGGTTTCGTCAGCCGAGAAAACGCCTATGGCATTATCGTCCGAATTTGCAAGTGCGAATTTTATCTTTACCTCGCTTACGTCCCTGCAGCTTCTGAGGAAAGCAGTAAACATTATCGTATCGTTCTGCTGGAAAAAGCCCTCGATCACCGAACCGTAAAAGCTCTGCTGGCCTATCATGAGCATTGCAAGCCTTACTACCGGAAGCTCCAGAGTGACGATATTGTTATTTACATCCCTGTATTCAACGTCCATTACAAGGACATCGGGATATTTGCACTGCTGTATGGTCTTCTTTTCGTTATAGGCCTGGAGCATTCCTTCAAGTCCTGCCCCGTCTATATCGGAAATTCTTATCGAAAAGCCTACAAGCTTTCCTTCGTAGCTCTTGTAGGGCTCCTTAAGACCGGTCTCCAGTGTAAGGGAAGCATTCTGGCTCTTGCTGAAAACGGTGTAGTCGGGAACATCCCATGACACGTAATTGCCTTCGGCCCTTGCTTTTGCGATAAGGGTTCCGTCGAAATCAATAACCGGATAGTTGGAGATTGTACCGTTATAGGCAATATCCTTCGAAAGCGAATTTACCGAATAGATGTCAATTCCCTTGCAGCTCCATGAGCCTGCATTCCTACCGTAAAAGCTGAGCCCTTCAATTCTCTTGATCTCCTTTTCAGTGGTGAAACAGAACTGGTCGCTCGAGAAAGACTTAAGTCCTTTAACGCTTGCGTCATTGGACGGAAGAGTGAAATTATCAAGAGTTCCGTCGGTAAATCTCGTAAGATCCGTCTTATAACGATTGTTGTCGGTTATACTGCTGCTTGCGGATGTGATCCATTTGAGCGATCTTGCACGTCCGTCGATGTGAGGGAAAATGTATTCGCTCTGAGCCGCTCCCGCACTGTCAATATAATCCAGCTTAAAGAACATTACCGTATCTCCGGCCTTCGCACCTGTCGAAGTCTGAAGAATGTAGTAATAGTAGTCCTTACCTCCGGATTTGATCGTTTTTTGCGAGCTTGTATCCGCCGCCAAGGCCGGCTGTCCGTCCAGAAGCACAGACAGCACCATAACGACGGTAAGCATAATGCTTATCGCCCTCTTGATTGTCTGGTTTTTCACAAGTTTTTTCATAAACAGTTTCCTTTATTCTTCCCGCATTAATCTCTTCCCAATCCGAACACGCCGGCAAAACCGGTGAGTTCGAAAACTTCCATGATCATATCATTCACTTCAGTAAGCTTAAGTCTTCCATTCTTACGCTTCATCTGTACAAACAGTACCTTTATAACTCGTAACGCCGCACTGGATATGTACTTTACATCCCTGAAATTAAGGATCAGTACGTCAAAGCGGTCAACGAGGGTAAGAAGAGCTTTTTCAAGCTCCGGCGCATTATCTGCGGTTATCCTTCCCTCGAGCATTACCTCTCCTTCATTTCCTCTGTTGATCAGCTTCAAATTATTTCTCCTATCTTACTGCCCGTCATCATTATTGACGGCATTTTCTCCATCCTGTTCATGAGCATGCTCATGAAGGGCTTTTCTCTTATTTTCTTTTTGTTCCTTGATGTAGGCGATCAGGTCGTCAAGCTTGATATCAACTACCTTTTGATCCGAAGCAAGCATCTCGTCTATCGGGTTGACCTTAGGCTCTTCATTTTCTTTTGAATCGCCGTCTTCGCTGCGGCCTTCTCTTTCCTCGAGCAGCTTCATGATGTCGAAGCTTTCCTCTTCGTCGTCATCCTCGTCTTCGTCGTCAAGCTCTGATATCAGGCTGGAGTAGAAGTCTGGAAGTCCGTCTTCGTCTTCGGAGAGACCGTCTTCATCGTCATCCTCATCTTCGTCTTCGTCATCGTCGTCCTCATCGTCGTCGCTTATGAAGTCGTCATCCAGATCGTCGTCCAGATCGTCGTCATCCTCGTCCTCATCTTCATCGTCAGTATCAAATTCGTCGTCGTCTAATTCTTCGTCGTCTAATTCTTCGTCGTCCAAATCTTCTCCTTCGGCTAAATCATCAGGGTCATCATCGTAGTTATCGTCTTCTCCGAGTTCGGTGAAGTTGAAGTCGTCATCGAGGTCTTCGTCGTCATCCTCATCGTCAAGGTCTTCGTCATCCTCATCGTCAAGATCTTCGTCATCCTCGTCGTCAAGATCGTCGTCGTCCTCATCGTCGAGATCTTCATCGTCCTCGTCGTCGAGATCGTCATCATCCTCGTCGTCAAGATCGTCATCGTCCTCGTCGTCAAGATCGTCATCATCCTCATCGTCAAGGTCTTCGTCATCCTCGTCGTCGAGTTCGTCATCGTCCTCGTTTTCGTCGTCATCCAGCTCTCCGGCTAAGCGACTATAGAATCCGGGAACTCCGTTGTCGGCAACTGTAAGTTCCTCTTCTTCATCCTCATCGTCGAGGTCTTCGTCATCTTCGTCGTCAAGTTCATCGTTGTCCTCGTCATCAAGGTCGTCATCGTCCTCGTCTTCAAGGTCTTCGTCGTCCTCGTCTTCAAGATATCCTTCATCCTCGTCGAAGTCTTCATCCTCATCGTCAAATTCTGTTTCGGGCTCTTCCTCGATTTCATCGTCAATCTCATCATCGAGCTCTTCGTCTTCGTACTCAGGTTCAACCTCCCTGACAGCCGGACGCTTTTTCTTCTTTATTTTTATGCTGTCTGCCGCAAGGGTCTGGCCCGATGCTGCCGCAAGCTCTGCCTGAACGCTTCTTCTTATCTCGCTTACAAGCGATTCATAGCTGAACTTACCGAGCATATCATTGAGCATCATGCTCATGCGGAGATTTTCGCTTTCAAGATCCGAATAGCTCTTTGAGTGATATTCGGATTTTTCTCCCGAGAATATGTCGCGGCCCTCGCTGTCAACCATTGCTGCACGGTTGCCGACGGCTGAAGCCTTTTTGACTTCCTCTTCAGCCTGCACGGCAGGCTCTTCATATTCCTCTTCAAAGAAGCTGCCGGAATCATCCTTGCTTTCTTCAACCTCTTCAAAGAAACTGTCGGGATTCTCCTCGCGGTAGGCCTGTTCAACCTGTGCCGCAAGCTCTGCCTGATATTCTTCTTCGGTCTGCTCTTCAAAGATGATCTCTTGTCTGGGCTTCTCCTCTTTTACTCTTACAATCCTGCCGGCATTAAGTGCCGCAAGGCTTTTATCATGAGTCGGCCTGCTTGTGGATACGAAATCCTCCCAGTTTGCATCGCCCTGCTCACCGGAGAAGAAATATCCCTTGTAGTCGGGCTTTTCAAACATTCTTACAAGATTTGAGGGAACCTCAACCTTGAAGCTTGAACGGCTGGTGGCGCTCATGATGGTGAAGGCCTGGCCTCTTTGTGCCGCCGTGATCTGCTCCTGCTCTATCTCGTTGATTCCGCCGGCTTTTTCGTAAAGCTTGCAGAGGTCCGTGATATCATTCGGTGCAAGTGCAAAGATGAAACTGTACTGGCAGGCATTTATGATAGCCGTTGACTTTCTTGCAATTTCCTCGCTGCCGACAAAGTCCTTAATGTTCTGTGTGATTACTATCTGCATACCGTTGTACTTACGGATACGCTTAGCAAGCTGGAACATGAAGTCGAGCGCAACGGGGAATTTTGTATCTATGAAAACGTGCGCCTCGTCGATAACAACGACGATCTTGCGCTTCATATTATATTTGGTATTGTAATCTCTGTTCTTTATGATCTCGTTGTCGATGTATTTGAGTATCAAAAGCATCTGGGCATTCGCGATCATGGTGTTGCGGTTTGCGAGCAGGCTCTGGAAGTTAAATACGGTAAAGTTCTCGTCCGTGGAGAGAGTGGAAATACCGTTCCAGATGTTCGCGTTTCTTCCGCCTGTGGCAAATTTGCCGACATAATTCATGAGTGTACGGAGGAGGTTTCTTAAGTACTCGTTGTCGGTACGCTCGAACTCGTCCAGCACGACATCATAGAGGTCGTCAAATATGGGATAATCCTCGGGACCTAAGGCGGAAAGGTTGGTCTCGGGACCGATGCCTTTTTCTATGTACATTCTCTCAACCAGTGTGTTGAGGTACTCAAGTGCATCCTTTTCGCAATCCGGGAAGATCTGACGGAGGAATTCCTCGAGGAACTGCAGGTGGGTTGCATAGCTTCCCGTTACGCTGTCCTCATCAGCCTCGTCATCATCAAGCGCCGTAATGATCTGGAAAGGATTAAGTCTACCCTGGAGAGCATTTCCGGCATTTACGATCTTGCCCTTAAGGTTTCCGGCAAGCTCCATATACTCGTTCTCGGGGTCGAGTATGAAGATTTTTGCATCCTCGGCCGCAAGGTTTGCAAGCAGGCTCTTGGTAGCATACGACTTACCTGAACCGGACTTACCGATGATAACCATGTTGGAATTGATACGCTCGTTATCGCGGCGGAAGAAATCGATGAATACGGGTACTCCGTCGCTCTCGCCGAGGTGGATTCCGCCTTTGTCCGAAATATGTGCAAAAATCCAAGGATAAATAGCGGCAATGGTATTGCTCGGCATACCTCTGCCATCCTTATACTTGGGGTCAAAGTTACTTATCTGAGATCCAATGAAAGCTTCATGCTGTTGGAAATCCATATTATTAAGTTTGAATTTTGCCTCGCTGTAAAGACGCCTTACAGTCTTCTTCATGTTAACGACATCGGGTCTGTTCGACTTCAGACGGGCTTTAAGCGCCGGCGTGTTCTTCGAAAGATGATGATCGTAAATTGTGATATAGACATTGGTCTCAAGCAGCGATTCGTTGTCGCCCTGCAGTGTAACAAGCAGCTCGCTCAGGCTTTCGATGTGAGCCTGCAGTTCGATTCGCTTTGAATCGATACCGGTCGTCTCATAACGGCTTCTGAGTTCCTGCAGCGAATGGTCGATACCTCTTACTGCCTTTGCGCGGTCCATGTAGTTGCATTTAATGACAACCTTGGTACCGGGTATCGACATCACTCCTGCGAGCCATGCGTCACCGACTGTGGAAGGATACTGATAGATCCTTAAGTTGTGAGTGATCATATCATTCACAACCGTGGTCCTTACCTTGAACTGAAGCTTGTCGGGCATCGTCCACTTAACATAATCCTCGGGCTTTACCTTATCAACATCCTTCTCGTTAAAGTCGATCTCATTATTGTATTTCAGGAAAATTGCAAGCTCTCTGGTCTTTAGCCTCTTTGAAGGAAGCTCTGCCATCTCAAGGTCCTGAAGCACGGATGTCATTGTCATCTCGAGCTGCCTTTTCTCCTTCTCAAAGAAAACGAGATAGTAGAAAGGAGTTACGACCTTATTGTCGCGGCACATATCATCCAGCTCTTCGATACGCGAGAACTCGATCTCTGTCCTGCTCTTAAGCTCATCTTCGCTGAGCATTGCGTTTTCATAGGAACGTTTCAGCTCTTCAAGCTTTTCCCTTTCCCTCTGAAGATAATCGTCATAATCAACGGGGCGGTCGATCTTTACGATGTTCATACCGTAATCGCTGCCCAGGCTTCTGATTATCTTTCCGAAGCAGTTTTCTATTGAATTGTTTCTTCTGTACTTTGAGAAGAAGCGGAAATCTATGGGAGTTACTTCCACTACCGCGCCGTAGTATTCGCCACCGTACTCGATCACGTCATCCTTGATCGCGGTATAGGGAATCATCGAAGCAATGTCTACACCTGGCTTTTCGCTTTTTGCCTTTGCCTTAGTGCGCTTCTTGGCTGCGGAGCGTTTTGCTCTTGCAAGCCATACGGCATCTTTTTCTTCTGCCGTCGAGGTTTTGCTCTTAAGGATTCTTTCCTCTTCCTTTAAGATTTCCTTCAGCTTCTTCGGGTCAGTCTCAACAGCTTCTTCTTCCTGTTCTCCGCCTTCCTCACCGGCAGTTTCCCGGATTCCGGTCAGATCGCTGTCTGTTACATTCCTGCTGTAAACGGAAGGCATGGACATTTTTTTGAATATGTTCAGCAGCAGCTTATAGTTCGGTTCTTCATCGATACGTACTTCAAGAAGTATGCCGATGAAGACCATAACAGCTGCGATTATGATCCTTCCCGGTAGATTTGAGATGTAAACAAGTATGGCAAGTCCGAGGAATACCAATCCAACGATGATATCCTCTACACTCACCCCTTTAAAGAGTTCTAGCTTAACTTTCAGTTTTCCGGGAATTAATCTCATTTAGTGCGGATTTCTCCTTATATTTCTTTAATAAACGACGTCATTAATCATCATCGTCTTCTTCGTCGTTGTCATCGTCTTCCAGCTCTTTCTTTTTTTCATTCTTAAGGAGGTTGATCTCCTCATTGTTGTTTTTAGGCTGGTTATTCTGATTGACATTGGTATTAACAGGATTATGCTGTCCCTGATTATTCCGGCCCTGACCATTCTGTCCCTGAACAGGGCCATTATGTGGGGGGTTGCCACCCGGCTGACCCTGAGGCTTGTTCTGCTGCCCTCCGCCGCCTTCGCCGCCTTCGGGTCCTCCTTTAAAGTTTCCGGTCCTGTTATAGTTGTCAACCTGTTCCTTATTCAGTCCGAACAGGTTTCTGCCGAGATCCTCATTAAGCTTTGTTTTCGGAGGCTTATTCTGCCCGCCTGCAATGTTTCTGACGTTTTCGTAATTTTTCTTCTGCTGGGTCGGATTATTGCTTCCGCCGCCTCCTCCCGGCTTGGTTACGGAGCCTGAACTGAAGCTTGCATCTTCCTTGGGAGTTTCAAGCGAATCCATGTTGCCAGCTTTCTTGTTTTCCTGCTCCTGACTGCTGGTGTCATCGCCTCCGGCGTTCCTAACCTTATTAACACCCCACTTGCCGACTTTCCAAACACCTTTGGCTCCGAGCTTTGTTGCGCCCCAGCCAAGTCCGAGGCCGAGCTTTGCTCCGCCGAGTGCAAGACCGCCTGCGCCCTTGACAAATGCCTCACCACGTGCAGATTCACGTTCTGCGGAACCGATAGCCTGCATTCCGGCGTTATCTGCAAGAATACCTGTGATAAGTGAGTTGGCCTTGCTTGCCGTCATCGTTGCACCGATGATTATTACAAGCTTTGCCATCAGGTTTGCATAGTCGTTCGGGAAGATCACCAGATCCGAGCTTGCTATAATAGGAAGGAATATGATGAGCAGTCTC
>ODAI012021971.1_pt1 | contig 26674 bp, 44 predicted proteins | sample 1539321 | NCBI WGS metagenome assembly ODAI01 (sample SAMN02144231, study PRJEB22623) | gut metagenome | biome: sheep rumen | host: Ovis aries | place: New Zealand
AATCAATAAAGTCAATCTTCATATTTTCCCTCCATATTGAATTCTTGCCTACCGGATTACTACAAGGTGATCTGATCTTCATGCTGGCCTCCTCTCTTATAGATTATTGGTAGAAAAAAGCCCGGAGCAGCTGCTCCGGGTGTACAACATAAGATATTTACTTATAAGGAGAATTTAAAAATGAACCAGATACAGTCGATTATGTCTCTTATGAAACACGACCTTAACGCCTCTCAGCTGGCGAAGCTCCAGTCCGTTCTGGAAGCCGTGCTGTCTGTGCAGAAGGACCTTCCGCCCATAGATGACCTCATCCGTCGCTTTGAGACATCCAAGCGCCTGATGGGCCACACCAACATCGCCACCACACTCCGATACATAGATATAGACCCGTGCGGCGTAAAGCAGGCGTTCGCGCGGCCCAGAAGGTGATGGCAAGAGGTAAATGACTCTTTGTTAAGGCCGCATTATCTCGGAGATGCTACAGGGCGGACGGCAATAACAGTTCCATCCAATTGGGAGTATGTATTCTTTGATGTATGGATTGCAGGCAGCAAGAATAGAATCATTCCTTTTTCTCTTTCGCGTGGTACTGTTGCGATCGGTGCCACTTATGAGTTAAGGAATGGTTACTACGGGGATTCAGGTAATCTTGCTTACGTTTCTGTCAATGCAACCTTTTCAGCAGATTATACACTTTCGTTGGCGATAAATACTGCGGTATTAACCGGAACTGATTATTCGACTACATCCCGGCTCTCGGTTAACTCTATGTACCTTACTGGGAGAGCATAAAAATGACTCTTTCGCGAAGGTTAAGGGTGCGTTTATGCACATCACGAACAGGAATGCCCCGTCTGGTTATAAGGCATTGGGCATAATAATGGAAGTACCTAACGCTTTTACACCAGTTCTGTATCATGACATAACCGGTACCACGTTTGTGATTACGCCGAACTGGGATAACGCGACAAGCACGCTGCAGCCCATCACTCCGACGTTTCTATCAGATTCAGATAACATTCAAGCTGTTCAATATGGGTGGGTTGACAGCACGACGGCACGCTTCAAGATATTCTACAAAACAGGCATCCCCGCAGGCTCTGTATTGAGTCTAGATGACACCGTAATGTTCACAGGGCAAGCGTTCTATGCGTCATGATATCAGGCTGTTCTGCTTGCCACAGCCTTGTATTCCACCATCAGAGTGACGGCATAATTAGCTTTAATGGCACCCGTGTTGGTGTCTAATATCTTAGCATACCACTGGCTATTGGTGGCATTCCATGCAAGCGCGATGCCGGGATTGGTGGAGTCTACACGGATGGATACGACAGTGTAATATACAGCGGATATTCCCAGCGCGATGTTTCCGTTTTGGGATGTCGTGCCGGTGATATCCTTCTTGAGGATGTAATTCGCAAAAGAGTCATTTAACGAAGAAAGTCCGCCGGTGACGGTGCCATTACCGATGGAGCTGATGTCGGTCGTGCCCAGCAGCTTGTACAGGTACCGCACGTTCTTGAACATCTGCGACATCTTTGCAAACAGGCTGCTGTGCTTCTCACCGGTCGCCAGCTTCGTGACGGTCGTCCATGCCGTCGCACTGCCATCGGCCACATCGGAGGAAGTAAAGGCCACGACCGAGTTCTTCGTATCATGAAGCTTTTCATCGATGGTGTCCATGTTGTCGTTGATATCAGCGATATCAGCAAAGTCGGTGTATTCCGGCTTCTTGAGATTTAAGTTGGTAGTAGTAGTCATGATTTAATATCCTCCTTTAATTTCGCCCCATGTCATGCCAACGGTTGCCTTCTTCATTTCGAGCTGCTCAGCCGTCTGGAACGCCCCGTCAATGTATGCATATACAGGATGATCATAGGACAGCCAGAATGATGTTGCAGAATATGCGACACCTAAGAATATGTACTGATAACCATCTGCCGTTGTCGGTACGGTCTGCGTCAGGGGAGTTGTGCTGACAGGGGTGAATGTCGTGCCGCTCAGGTGGCCCTTTATGTATATCGGTTCCTGAGGGGTCAGGGTAATATCCTGTGTTTCAGCAACCGTGACGGTTGTTGCGTAATAGTTGTTTGTACTGGTTTCCCCTGCGGCAGTCGCTGTACCTTCGCGAAAAATGGGATATTTGATATCAAACGCGTTCCCGGAATTAAGCGGAATGTACAGCCCATCAGTCCCGGCAACTATGATCTCTCCCGATTCAAGAGCTTCTGTGCCTGCCTGTACTACGGCACAGTTTGCTCTAATATTATTACCGATGTTTGTAGTTGTATCGATGTCGCAGGCTAACTCCCAGTATGTTCCATCATATACAAATGGGTATGTTCTTCCTGCCGCTAAGTATCCTACAGAACCAAGATTCCCACCGCGATACTTAATGTGCTTTGCACCCGTACCATTTACATTCAATGTCAGATCGCCCACGGCAGCAGAGTTGGTAACGGTAAAGCGCACCCACACCACTGCTCCAGTTACCAACTTAAATCCGTCAACATCGACAACTTTTGCCGCTGTGCCTTTTGCAGTAGAGCATGCCCCGTAATGAGTAATTGCTTCCGTGCCGTTGAAGTCAACACCGTCTATGGTTCTTGCCGTACTTAGTGCTCTAGCTTTTAATGTGTATTCTGTCCCCTCTAGATCCTTAATTTTAGAGATGTCTGCCATAAGACACCTCCAATCACGATACAGTTACATTCTTGGATGTGCCGGTGAATGTGGGCTTGCCGACTGTGCCATCTGTAGTGCCGGTCACGCTGACATCTCCCTCTGTGCCGGTAAATGATGGCTGGGTCGATGTTGCAGACTTAATACCGGTCACAAATGTCTGCTCACTGGACTGTGTTGGAAGCGATCCCGCATCCCACCCAAGAGTCAGAACCTCATCGGTCACAGTGGCCGTAAACGAAGGTAAAGACCCCTGCGTTGCCATGCCCTTAATCTTTGCCGTATTCGGCGTGACCGTGATGGTCGGTGTACCAACAGACCCTGCCGGCGTAAACTTCCCAGTAGAAGTCATGCTCTTGCCCGTGAATGTAGGCTGTGAAATCGTCCCTTCAGGCTTATAGCTTCCTGTTGCAGAGTCCTTGTATGCCAGTGCCCCTAATCCCGACATATCGCCAAACTCCTGCCACGCAGAGCCGTTCCAGATGAATTCTTTTGCTCCGTAATTGGCAATGTTGCCCTTCTTGGCCGTTACGGTTTTACTGTTGATGGTGATCGGATTCGTGGTCGCTCCGTCCGTCAGGGCAGTAGTTGTCACGCCGATATAGTCCGTGTAATTCTGCAGCTCATCAATCAGGTCCCTAGCACCCTGATCAACGATATCGTAAGTAGTTCCGCTCGGCAGTGTTATTTTTTTGATATTAGGCATTTTGAACCCCCTCGTTCGTATACATGCTGTCATTGAGTAATGCTAATGTATGGTAAATACCAGAGTGTCATCATGTACCTCTGAGTAATACGCCCTGACCTTGTTGTTCCAGAATTCACGCTCGGCCTGTGTGATGTGAATTGACAGGTCATGAATGTGTTCCATTTCAACCTGATTAAGGAAAGGCAGGTCAATCAGATACGCCTTGCCATCCCCGATCTTGCAGCCTGGAATGTATGTGATATTTCCCTCACCATCTTCTTCCGCCTGATGGTCCGTATACACATACAGCACATCTTTTTTGCCAATTAAATCCTTCTGTATATCCCAGCCTGCAGTCGTATTACTGACTATAGATGAGATATTCACAGTCTGGTCAGCGGCAAAACTCGCGCTGAAATCACCTCCGCTATTAAAGGATGCTCCGAAAGATTTATCGGTGCTTTCCAGTGTCATAATAAACGCCATTAAATCTCACCGTCCTTCAGGATGCCGTCCACCGTAGTCCGAATCTTGGTCGATGCCACCCTCTCACCATTCGGCCAGCCGGCACGAATCTGGATAGATAATGGCACATCTCCAGAAGCGAACTTTAATGTTTCGGCCTGCGTCAGTTTAACCACCACTGTGTTCTCAGTAATGGTAACATCATTAATAGTTTTCTCAATGATAGTTCTGCCGGCCTGCTTGTAGGTCACATACAGGACATCGCACTCCCGCAGGTCAAGGTTGACCTTGAATGTATTCCTCGGGGTAGTGCCTCGAATCATGTTCCCCATATTAATCCTCCTGCCACTTCTCATTAGCTTTGACATCATTCCATGTGTCAGCACCGCTATTCCATGTCGCATCCCATGTGATTGGCTTGAATGTCTGCCACCGATTGAATATGATTCGCACGACGACATCCATGTCTGCCGGAGCCATAGCCCGCATGATGTCATAGACGGAGTCGACCTTCAGCATCTGGGCCAGAAAGATTCCGACCTTCAAGAGCTTCTGCTGGACGCTGATGTCAAGCGTGTAGTAGTCTCCGACCATTGCCTTCAGGACCTCGTGGAATTTAGGTTCCGTATACGGCAGGGATGATGTCCACCGCCCTTTGATTGCGATACGACGTTCCACCAGTGTCTCATCTCCCACCAGCTTGATGCCGATGAGCGACTCCCATCTTGCACAGGTGTCCTCGTCCATCGTGTCGAAGTACTGATTTTCGTACTGCTTGCCCAGCACGGCCCACAGGAGCCGGAGCTCCTTATCGTAGGCCGCCGCGATGCGCTGGAATTCTTCGATATTCCTGATGTGCTGAGGGTAGTAGTGAATGGTATCAACAGGTCTTGCCATCTGCTACACCTCCTTAATGCACCACCAGTGTGCCCATGACCGGAATCTCATCAGAATCCAGATGCAGATTGGTGGTGGAGCCGTTGAGCGTCGTGCCCTGAATATCCGTGACGCCGGTCACGTTCAGCACGGCAGCCTCCAGCCGGGACACATAGACCAATGCCTCCGTCCGTGCATCACCCTCCGACCATGCCTCCGCGATGCTTTCGATATAGCCATCGATGGCCGCCGTAATCTGATCACCGATGGTGGCCCAACTGTATCCGGCAGTGTATGTGATGGTGGTGGAGACGTTCACGGTCACGGGTGTGACTGCTGCCACAGTGACATCATGGTCAATGGGTGCGAACCCATATCCTGTACCGCCGTCAGTAGGCACGAGAGCCTCCTGGATCTGATTTATGAGATATGTTGACGGCACTCCACCGTCCGCTGCCTGCACTACGACCTTTACGGTTCCGACGCCATCCCAGACAGGATAGACTTTGCATCCACCGACACCGTCCATCGCGTTTACGATGGTCTTGTAGGCCGTGATGTTCCCGCCGAAGGCCTCAGTGCTGAAGGACTCCAGATAACGTCTGTACAGTTCTTCCTGTGTCTCATCGTCATCTCCGGCAATCAGCACTTGCGTGATGACTGCGGATGTCAGGCCGTCCACATAGTCGATTGGTGTCAGCTGACCGAGCAGCTCATTCGGACCGCTTCCGGTCTCTTCACACATCGCCTTATAGATGTGATTGGTAGCATCCAGTTCCTCTGTGACGATATAGTTATATCCTTTGAGTGATGCTCTCCATCCAATCGGCAGGGCCACATTGGCCGTGATGCTGACATAGGCATTTGTGGCCGGCTTCCGGGTCAGTCCTCTGTTCGCGGCAATCCGCACAAGGCCGTCCATGTCTGCCGTGTCAGCGAATCCTTCATTGAGGATGTAGTTCGCCTCAATATACAGCTTCTCCAGCTCAAAGGCCAGCACACTCAAGGCATTGAAAACCAGACTGCCCTCGCCCTTCTGGATGCCGTCCCCTGCTTCTGCTTTCGCGTCAGCAAGGATATAGTCATATGTCATTTCCTCATACATTCTCATCCACCTCCAAAGGGCCGAACTGTGTGATGACAGTGCAGGTGATATGCAGTAAGTCATCGTTACGTGTCACACTGAAATTCTCGACGGCACTGATATACGGATTCACGAAGAGAGCATCCTCCAGCTCCGTCAGGACGTCCGCATTGAGATATTCGTCAGTCAGCACCTGCCCGATGTACTGCTCGAACTCCGTTCCGTACTGCCAGCTGTAAATAGCGTGCCGGAAGCGCGGGGTCTTCAAACAGCACCAGATCCACACCTTCACGGCCTCGATACCCTCGACTATCTCGCCGGTCAGCTGGCCTGTCTCGAAGTCTATGCCGTATTCACGCGGGACAGTGAGCACCTGAGCCGCCGCTGTATTCTCCTGTATCTCTGTAGCCATAAAAGACGGCAAAAGGCTCATACGCTCACCATCCTTTCAATCACAAGAAATGTGCTGTCATCAAGCTGATAGGCAAGCACCACATCCCCTGCCTGCAGTGCGGGTGCATAAGTCGACCTGTCAGTCAGTGCAGATCCGTCATGACACGTGCCGGCTACCTGAGTGCAGGTTTTGGTCATCAAATGGGATGCTATCCGCAGATTCGGGGATGTAATTTGCATCTGTCCGACCTGCAGGATGTTCGGGCCTGCCATCGTACAAAGCTGGAGGCCGCGCCCTGTCTGAGGCTCGCCACGCATCATCATGGCCATATCTTCTGCCCAACTCATGTGCTCGCCTCCTTCTTCGTGCTCTTGCTCTTGCTCTTCTTGCTCTTGCTCTTCTTGTCCTTGTCTTCTTCCTTGATTTCCTTCTCATTCATCACGGCTTCAAACGTCAGCTCAAGCTCCATCGTGTGGATGCCGTTCTGCCATGTGTGGCTGTCGGAGCTGATCCAATACCGCCCGGAGAGGCCGGTCGCCGCGTCATGGAGCATGACATAATAGCAGGAAAGACAGTTGATGTCGCCGATGGCGTTTATCTTGATAGTCTGCTTCGGCTTGCTCTTGAGCATGGCCGTCGCCGCTGTGGTCGGGTCGACGCCTTCTTCCTGCTTGTAGATATCCTGGAAGATTCCGAACTTGCCGGCGGAATCAGCGTCATTGACTTCTCCAATCTGATTGCCTTTGTCGTCATAAACCTTCACGCGGTTCACAATAGCATCCATGCTCTCGGAGAAGTTGCTGGCCGTGATGTTTGCAGCGTCTGACAGAGTAAAGCCGTTGACTATCCACTCGGCCTTGTAGACGCCCAGGCCCCGCTTGTAAATCATCGCGAAGTATTTGTCTCCGGTGATCTTATGGGCCTTCGTATAGGCCGCCATGATGATGTCATAGAGGCTCATCTGGTCGCATATCATCGATGCGATGTTGACGCCGGTGATGTAGATAGACGGCACACCGTTCGCGTAGCGAAGCGGGAACTGCACATCTGCGGCCACCTGCATTGCTACGGCCTCCGGTGTCACATTCTGGAAGTTGTACTGGCCCTTCGACTCCAGCAGGTGCTTCATCGGGTCTGTGGCCGTGAAGGTTATCGTCCCGATATCGCTCGACTTCTCGATCCCAAATATCTGCCCATAGAAGACCTCGCCTTCCTTCTCGTCCTCCAGTGACACCAAGTCACCGACAGACACGGCAGGAATCTTAATAGTCTGGTCATACGGGTCATTTACATAGGCAAAGTCCAGAGTCCTGCACGCGGATGAGGCGGACCCTTTCCACGTCACAGTCGCACAGGCTCCGGTTATATCGTACTGCTGACCGCTGTCAGGCTTGTAAAGCTGAATCCTCATGAGTCAACCTTTGCCGATGGGATGGTCAGCGTCATGCCATCCATGATCATATTCGGGTCCGCACCGATGGCATCCTTGTTCTGTTCGTAGATGGCCTTCCAGTCTGCTGAGCCTGTCAGCTGACGGGCGATGGTGGACAGGGAATCCCCTGCCTTTACCGTGTAGGTCGTGCCGGAGGCCGTCTCCGGCTCTGTTCTGGGGCTCTCCTCCAGTGTCTTGTCTTCGACAGCTACAGCATCGCCTCCGGTCTCCAAGCTGGACATTGTGACCACCGTACTGGTGCCCACAGACACACCTCTGTGCTCCTTAAAGGTTAATGTGTAATTGATGTCTCCGGTGCCGTCGTTCTCGGACCATTCGAAGGATTCGATGCGGCACCGAAGACGGATCGGCGTGCCGGTAATAAGGAGGCGCAAAGTCCCGGCGCGCTTTATTTTCTCCACGAGCTTTACACAGCTCGATGGGGACTTGATATTGCGGTATGAGCAGTATTCCGGGTCATACCTCTTCGGAAAGAAAGAAGAAAAAGAGATGGACTGGAGGGCGCGCTTACCTCCCAGATCCACCTCTCCCAGTGCATTGATATCTACAGACTGATTTGACTGAGAAGACTGCACCGTATATTCCGACGGGAGCACAGGTATTCTCAGTTTTTTACGTCCTCTAAGCCATATTTCCACTGAAACTCATACCTCCCATCATAGCGCCTGCCAGCCGCATCTTGCGGACTACGGCATCTCCAATCTTGTCAATGTCTGCATCCTCGCGGACCACAATCTGGTCTGCAAGCTTGGCGATGGTAATGCTACCGCCCATCGGTGTGTTAAGGCTCGCCTCATGCGGGATAATCTGAGTGCCTCTCGGCAGGTTCATCAGCTCAGGACCCTTCTCACCTACGGTGGTCCAGCCGCCGCGCCAGTTCGGAGTACCGGCAGCATTCATGCCCATACCGTGAAGGCCACCGCCGCCATTGCCGGTGCCGAGCTTCTCCAGTGCAGCCTTAGCTTCTTTGACTTTGCTGATAACACCATCCAACGTGGACTTGATGCCCTCAATGACACCATTAAACGCTTCCATGATGCCGGAGCCGACCTTCCCAAGAGCATCCCATGCGGCTTCCCAGTCTCCGTGTACGATAGCGTTCACGAAGTCCACAACGCCCTGCACAGCTGTGCTGATGCCGTCGATGACGCCGCTGAAATTCTCAATGATAGGCTGAGCTACGCTCTTGATGAGCTCCCAAGCAGCACCCCAGTCACCATTTGCGATGGCTGTGATAAATTCCACAACAAAGCTTATGGCATCCGCAAGACCACTGATGACTAAGGATATGCCCTCGATGATGGGCACCGCAATTGCTCCGAGCGTGGTGAATGCTCCACACAGGAACGTAGCAAGCGCATCACCAATCAGCTGAAGGATAGGCATGACTGCCGTACCCAGCTTGCTGAAGGCCTGCCCCAGACGCTCCATCGCCGGCTGTAATGCCTGCATGACCGCCTGTCCAGCTGCCTTGAACTGGTCAAGGTGCGTGACCACTACCGCGATGACTACCGCAATCGCCGCGATAGCCGCAATGACCACACCCATCGGTGATGCCATGCCGGCAAGCAGTGCCTTGAGCGGTCCGCCTGCTGTGGTTACAAACTTAAATGCACTTCTCAACTTGCTGAACGCGCCGAACAGATTTACAGCAATACCAATCATCTTGCTGATAGCAAGCAGTGCCGGACCTACTGCTGCAGCCATAGCCGCCCACTTGACGATCTGCTGCTGCTGTTCGGGTGACATCTGCCGGAATTTATCCACAAGGCTCGTCAGCTTATCAATGAACGGAACAATGGCACCGGCTGCTGTCTCACCGACTTTGTACTTAAATACATCGAAGGTGGATGACAGCTTCTCCATCGGAGTGACCATCGCGTCAGCTGCGTTCTGTGCGTTGCCGGATGCCCCACTGATCTGGTCTCGCATCTCCTGCAGGCCGCTGATGCCCGGACCGTTAATCAGTGCCAGCCAGTTAGACATCTGGTTCTTGCCGAAGATGGCCGAAGCCGCCGCAAGAGATTCCTGCTCGGATAGGCCATCGAAGCCTCTCTGCAACTCGTCGATAACCTCTGGCATGGACTTCATTGAGCCGTCAGCTTCGAAGATGTTAATGCCCAGTTCCTGCATGGCCTTAGCCCCCTGCTTAGCAGGTGAGGCCAGTCTGGCAAGGCCTGTCTTTAAGGCCGTAGCGCCCTCTGTCGCTCCGATGCTCTGGTCACCGAATACACCGATAAGAGTTGCCACATCAGCGAACTCCCAGCCTACGGTCTTAGCTACCGGACCAGCGACGGACATGGAGTCGAACAGGCCCTGCACATTAGTGTTCGCCTGTGCCTGTGCCTGTGTGAACATGTCAGCATAGTGTGCCGCCTCTTCTGAGGATGCACCGAAGGCCTTCATGGTATTACCTAAGCCGGATGTGACGGAGTCGAGGTCTGTTGCAGTACCGGCTGCCAGGTTGAGGGCCGGAGCAAGCATATCTGCGGACTCAGCCGCATTGAATCCCTGCCTTGCGTAGTTAACCAGCGCACTAGCACCTTCCTCCATGCCGAAGATGGAGTTGACTGCCGCACTTTCCAGCGCTGATGACAAGTCAGCGGTGGCATATGCGCTCTCGCCCATCGTGGCCTGTATCAGCTTTAACTGCTTATCGACGCTCTCAAAATTCTTATACGATGCCGCCCCCAGTCCGACTATAGGAAGGGTCACCGCCGTCGTGAGCGTCTTACCGGCCTGTTCAAAGCCCTTGCCAATCTTCTCGACTGACCGCCGTGTCTTCTCGCCGGCTTTAGAGGCCGATGTCATCATATTCACGGCACTGCCCATCGGGCCCGTGAATTCGTCCTTAAGGCGGAGTATAGCGTCTATAACTCTGCTCATCGTTTACCCCTCCTCTGTCTGCTTCGTTTCTCAAAGTCTCTGGCTTCCTTCTCCTTCTCATCGACAAGCTTAGCGAGGAAGGCCCGGACCACTATCTTCTCGCCTTCCGGCAAGAGGTAGAAGTCCGAAGGCCGCCAATGGAATTCACGGAAGAGGATGTACATGTTGGTCACATCCCCGCCCTCTTCCGTGTAGATTAGTTTTTTACTTCTGCGACTACATCACTGCCGCCGAAGCCGGACAGCTCCGTCACGGCATCCGCAATGGCTGCAATCTCTGACGGCTTGAACAGCTTCTCCAGCAGTTCGCCTGGTGTGCTGCACTGGAATTTCTCAAGCAAATCCTTGTTCTTAAGGTCCGGGTCGGTCATGCCGGCCAAACACAAGCTGATGTTTACATCGAACGCCTTGTCATACTGGACCTGTCCGTCCTTGCCGGTTACGCCGTTTGCCAGCTTCGTGAACCGCCTGGCACCGATGCCGTGCACCTTTACCATGAACGGCTTCTTTGCAATCTTGGAGAGACGTTTAATCTCCAATTCCTTCTCGTTCGCAAACTCCAGCGACTCATTGTCGAGTCCAAGCAGAATGTCAACAGTATTCATATGCGCGCCTCCTTAAAAAGAAAGCCCCTCACCGAAGTGAGAGGCCTTGTATGGTTGTTGGCCGGTCCTTAGACCATAGCCTTAATCTCAAAGTCCGAGAAAGTGAAGCTGTAGGACTCCTCACCAATGGAGCCCGCTTCCCAGTCCATAAGGGTGATCTTTTCGAACTTTACATGCTTCACAGCAACACGCTGTTCGCCGTTCGCGTTCGGGTCATTCCAGGAAGACTCGATGGTAATGTCCGGGATGCGGCCTGCTTTGATGTTAGCTGCAACCTTCTTCATCACGAAGGAATCCACCTTGTGCAGGGTGATTTCACCTTCACCAGCTATAGCTGTCATCTTGTGGCCGGTCATCAGGTTCTGGACCCTTGTCAGGTCCTCATAGCTGATGGTGACTTCTGCGCGGAATGCTTTGCCCTCGGACAGAAGGTCACCGTCTACCCAGACCTTGCCCCAGGTACCTAACCAAACCTGTTCGTCGTTAAAGCCAGTCATAGTCGTTTACCTCCTTATCCGATGTAGATGTCGAGGGTGATGTCCTCGATAGCATCGAGCATGCTGATGGTGGCCCGGAGGAAGACCTCAGAGCCAGTGTTTGCTCTGCGGATCTGATCCTCAGATGCATCCTCGACATTGACCTCTTCGCCGTCCACTACAAACTTACCGCCCTTAGCCTTGATCCAGGTCTTCTGGGCATCAACGTCAATCTCGCACTGACCGGATGCCAGGATGCCGTCAGCGACAAGGGTATCGAAGTAGCCATTGATGGCCGTAGTCAGCAGGCACTTGTTGTCATAGGAATTGGTGTACTTGCCGATGTAGTTGTCCTGAGCGGTCACACGGATATCCTGACCAATCATGTCCATGATTTCCACAAGGCGAATCTTTTTGAAGGACGCGCCCTTCGTCTCGCTGGTGGTGGTCAGGGAGTTGACGCCGCGTGCAATCTTGACCTTCTCACCATCCCACATCAGGCAAAGCTGACCAGCATCGACAGCAGCGTCAAGTGCACTCTGAGACATGGACGGGCATCCAAGCGCCTCCGGGATGGGTGCATAGGTGCAGGACATTGTCCACGGAGTACCGGCGATGATGCCGGCGATTCTCGCGCAGGCCTGCTCAGCAGTCAGGACGGTGCCGTCTTCATCGGTGTAGCCACTGATGACATTGATGATGCCTTCGTGGTTTGCTACGTTGTTTGCGAGAACAGCCTTGAAGATCTTGTGGTTGTTGTCACGCTGTGCCTTGATCCAGGTCACAATGTCAGCGGCCTTGCTGTCAGTGGTTGCGGTCGGAGCCACAAGGTAGTCCCACTTCATCAGTTCCAGAGCGTTCATGGCATCGGTATAGCCTGCCGCATCCGGTACTGCCATAACAAAGATTTTTCTCGGAGCTGTGATGTAGCCCTTAAGTGCTGCACTGATGTATCCCTTGTTCGCATCGCTCAGGCTTGCCGGGATGTCGGTGGAATCCAGTACAGTGTAAGCTGTCAGCGCCTCAACAGAGCTGTCAACGAGAATCATGGCAAGGGTGCCCTTCTCGCCTCTCTGAATCGCCGCGATAGCCATCTCATAAAAAGCAATATTAATGCTGGGAGCTCCCATATCAATAAACCTCGCTTTCGATATCCAGTTCTACAGACTCCATCAGGTCGTTGTCGTCCGTGTATCCTCCGAGCTCGACCACTCTGTAGAAGTTAATCGTTACCTGCAGCATGTCTGCATTCTCATCTATCCAGCCCATCTCGATGTCTTCCACCATCAGGCGGCGCTTCTTGTCGTTCACCTTCATGATGACGAAAGGCTCGAATGCCTGGCAAATGGTCTTGTACACGTCAAGGCAGTGTGCTTCGTCATGCTCTGTCTCGAAGTACGTCACCTTAAACGTGAATCCATGCCGCGTCAAATACCGGCCCGTCTTCTCTCGCGGTGCCGGCAGTATCTCCGTAAAGAAGGACGGCCGTTCGTAGCCATCCAGCGTGTCGTTGCCATAAATAGGCAATTCATTGTTAAATGCCGCCTTCAGGACACCATTGCAGGCAGCCTTGACGGCCTTTGCGCTGTATATCATAAATTGTGTCCTTTCAGCATCTTGTCCAAGAACGGAGAAAGCTGTTCCGGGAACTTGCTGTTCCATTCCTGGCGCGTATCCTCACAGTAGTGTCTGCCCGGAGCGAATCCAAGCACCTGAGTGTTCCCGGACTTCTTGGACTTTCTGTGGCTTTTGGCATGATCCAAACGACCTCCCCGAAATGCCGCGTACATCTTCGGGTCAGCTACAACTCTGTGCCCGTTCTCGACCAGATGCCAGTGCGGGGCCGTGTTCTGAATCTCTACGCTAACCGAATAGCCTCCGCCGCCGAATCCTGACGTTCTGCTCCGATGCCAGGAAGAAGGAATCGGCCATTTACCGCTTGCATAGCTTGCAGGCATCTTTTCATTGACATCCTTCGTAAACTTACCAGCGAGCCGATAGACTTCCTTCTCGGTCTCATCCGGGTACTGCTTCACACACTTGGAGATGTCATCGGCCAGCTCATCAAGCCCCTCAAAGGAGAAGGAAAACTTTGCCACGTCAGACACCCCCTTCCGGGTCGTACAGAATCTTCTTGTCCTTTGACTCTGTACAGTAGACCTCCAGGTAGATATTCGCCTCCATGATATTAATGATGGAGTTGATTTCGAACTGCCTGTCTCCGTATACCAGGACATCCTTCTCAGTCAGTTCCGGCCTGTACCGCATCGTGACCTTGAACTGGAGGGCGTTCGCCTCTTTGTAATATTCCAGGAACTCCGTGCCTCTGGTGGGCCGGAGCTCAGCCCAGACAGTCCGGTCATACGCTAAGACCTTCTTGCTGGAGCCCAGCTCCGTCTCAATGGTCACATACCTGTATATCTTCACCTTCCGGTTCAGTCTGCCGGGATTGATAGCCTTTACGCTTCTCACTCAGCATCACCTCCAGTGGTATCGTACTGCATCTGAAACTGCAGGAGGATACTGCCGTAAGTGTATTCAATGCGCTTCTTCTGCTGGATATCCATCTGCATCAGTTCACGAGATTCGTAAAAGTTCTGCGTGAGTGCAGACAGAAGCAATTCAGCGGACTCATCACCGTCCGGGAAGACCCCGACAGAGGCTATGATGTATCTGACCGCCGCAGTGACGCAGGCGATGAGGACCGTGTCATCGTCACCCATATCTATCTTCAGATATTCGGCGATGGGTTCAAGCTTCCCGGATGCCAGCTTTTCAGCTGTGGATGCCTCCAAAAACTCTGCCCATGTCATGGCCTCACCTCCTTATGCGTTCTGCTGTTCCAGGAATTCTGTGATGATTGCCGCCTTAGTGGTCTCCGTGATAGTATAGCCCTTCTCCTTTGCCAGAGCCTTGATCTTTGCAATGGTCAGTGCGGTGAGTTCTTCTTCCGTAAAGGTTCCGTCCTCATCTGTGTCTGCCTCTGCCTCGATCGCGACAGCCTGACCGTCAAGAATTTCTGCTACCAGCTCTTCTTTTGTCTCGCCCGTGGTGTCGTAATTAAGCTCCGCCGCCAACGCCTGGAGCACCCGGACAGGTTGCGCGTTCAACTCGTCCTCCGAGTAGACGCCGTCACTGTCAGCGTCGACGGTCAGGATTTTTTTACGCAGAGCTTCACGATCGCGTCGGAGTCGCGGGAAACGACGTCGAATCTCATGATGCCCCTGAACAGGGTCAGGTCAGACTCGAATGCGCTCAGAACAGTAGTGGTGTCGTTCTCAGTCACATTGATGGACGCGGTGTTGCTGGTCATGATGGAAAGCTGCTGACGGTCAAAGAAAGCGACAGCTTCCTTCAGGTCGCCGACCACGAACGGAATGTAGGTTCCGGCATTGTCGCCAGTTGCCACGACGGTGGACGGGAAGACGGCGTTCGGAACGACCACGACGGGGACAAGTCTCGCACCGACTGCCAGAGTGTACGGAGTGGGAGCGGTCTGATCCTTCGCCGGCTTCAGCAGGTACTCATTGGATCCGGTGATCTTCATGGTATCGAGGAAATTAAAACCGTCGTCGTTGGTGATGATTGCGGCATTCTCAGCGTATGCCTGGCCGAGGGTGACATTCAGGGCAGTCTTGATGCCGTCAATCGGCTGGGAAGCGATGTTAGTGCCGGTGCTGCCGGGATTGATCAGGCTCAGGATCTGCGCGTTCTCAGTCGCAACAGACTCATCTCCAAGCCACTTGATCAGCACGTTGGAGATATTCGCGTCGGAATCTGCAAGCAGTTCATCCGTGACCGGAAGGATGCCGGCGAACTTGTCAATCGTATAATCGATCTTGGAGAAGGTCGGAGTTGCCTTCTGGCCGATAGCAGCGCCCTCGTTCACAGAAGAGAAACCGGTGTGGGTGGTCTTCACCTTGAAGATCCGGCGGCCGCTCATAGTGGTGACGTTCTCGACATTCACCAGTTTCTTCAGGCTGAACTTCGCCTCTTTGTACTCATTGATCTTGGTCTGGATGTCCTGGGGAACGGTATAGCCGCCGTCTGCAGCAGTTCCTTCGGTCATGGTGTTCTTGAAGCGGTTCCTTGCGGCCATCGCAAACTCGTGAATAGCGTCCTTTTTAATCTCTGCCATCGGTGTAACCTCCTCAGCATCTTCTACTTTTACTTTGTCCTCTACTTCGATATCATCAAGCAGGTCGAACTTGTCCTGCATGGTCTGGAGCTCTTCTTTGGCCTCTTTAGCCTCGTCGAGCTTGTCAGCGTTTACCAGGTCAATGACCTGCTGCTTCTTTTCGTTGATTGCATCAAGCATGTCAACTCTATTCATCGTTTACTCCTCTCTGGTCCCGAACCTGTCGAGACCGTTTAAGATGTCAGCCTTCATGGCTGCTTTCTTTTCTTCCTGTGCCTTGTGGGCTTTGTACTGTGCGAGCATCGCGTCGGTGACTTTCATGCCGCCTACAGCGTTTGTGACCTGCTGTGCCGCGCCGGATGTAATATGATCAATAAAACCCAGCTCCACAGCCCTTTCAGCTGTCAGCCAGGTTTCTTTATCCATCATCTTGAGAATCTCATCGCGTTCTTTGCCGGTCTTGTAAACATAGGCATTCGCCAATGCTTCATCGAAAGTGTCAAGCACTTCAGCTTCTTTTTTCATGTCGTGCTTGTCACCAGCCGCGCCATAGGTGCTCACATTGTGAATCATAATCATGCCGATAGGGGAAATCGTGCTGGGCCCCGCCATAGCAATGACAGACGCGGCACTGGCAGCCAGCGACTCCACCTCGATATCGACGTCATCACGCGCCCGCAGTTCTGAGTAAATCTCCTGGCCTGCGAGCACATCGCCGCCGCCGGAGTTAATCTTTACCTGCAGACGGTCCCCTTCTGGCATGGTCGCAAGTGCCTCCCGGACGTCTGCTGGACAGGTGCATTCGATGCCGAACCAGTCATAGACTTCCTTCCAGTCATTCCCGACGATGTCGCCGTTAATCTTCAGGATCATCTCCGCTACCTCCTTCCCCTGATATTCCATATGCCGCACCGACCATAGTCAGGGGCACATAGTTGCCGTTGACGATCAAGCTGTCGCCGCCATCCTGGGACGGGAGGTCAAGCAGGTGTCTTCCTTCGTTCGGAGTGTAGACACCGTTCTGAATTCCAGATGTGATCGTCTGCATCTGGGTCTGTGCATCGGCTCTCAGAAGGACCTTCTCATTGAACTTGTAAATGAGCTTGCCTTCATCCCTCTGCTTCCGGGACAGGAGCTTGAAGTTAATCCCCTGCTCATACTGTCGGAGCCGGTACAGCATCGTATCGACTAAGAAGGCCAGCTGCTGTGCTTCTGACGAAGCATAACTAGACTTCTCATAGTCATTTATCTGATTCGGCTTGACACCGAAGGCGGCCGCAATCTGGAGCGCGTTGTACTTCTTGAGCTCCATGAACTGTGCATCCGTCAGCTTGTAGTTGAGCGGCTGCAGTGACATCCCCACAGGAAGCGCCACTACCTTGCCGGCATTCTTAGCACCAGTCAGGTAGTCGTTGTACCGGCTCTGCAACTTCTGCCGGAGCTTCTCATCCAGGTCTCCGGTGTACTGCAGGACGCTGGAGGCCGTAAGACCGCTCTCATACAGCCGGCTAAGGTACTTCTGACTGTACCCAGCGCCCGTGACCGTATCCTTAAGAATGTCCTGCACGGACTTCCCTACGATGCCATCCCACGTCAGCCAGGTCTTGATGTGTATCACATCATCGGACCGGAAGACGTAGGTCTCACCCGACCGGTCATCCGTGAAGCGGTAGTACAGCTTACCTTTGTAACCAAAGATGCCGGCATTGTCGACGTACACCGTCACACAGTCGGACCGCATCGGCCATAGGCCTACAATCTCCTGCTGACCGCCGTATTTTCCATGCCGTACATACTTCCGCTGAATCCAGGCATAAGCGTTGCCCCAATGATTGCAATTGGCCTCCATCGTGGTCCAGAACGTGGCCGGAGTCATATAGTCGTTCGGCCGCATCAGCACCCTATAGATGGAATTGTCTGTCGGCGCTCTGACGCGCCCTCCCTTGTCATCCTCGACGTAGCACTTCAGCGGCAGCTTGCCCATAGTCTCTGACAGCACCTTCAGGCAGGTGTAGTAGGTGGTTTCAGCAAGTGCCTCCGGCTTCTCCTGGTCCGGGTCAATGCCAAGCCATTCAAGCAGCCGTCTGCTCTCTGCATCCGCTGTCGTTACTTCTACATCGTTGAGGATGGCGTGATAAATCCTTGCAAAGACATTCATGCCAGTTCCTCCAAGAATCTGTTTACATAGTCGCTGTAGCCCTCCATGCCGAAATCATGGTAGAGGGCTAATTTAAACGCCGCCAGAGTTGCATCAACAGGGTCGATGCGCTTCGTGGTGGCGTCTTTGTCTATCTTTATTAGGCCATTGTTCGTGCGGATGACCGCATTACTCATGGCATAATTAAGCAGGGGGTTGTGAGTATAAGCGACATTCCCGCTGAAAACCTGCTCCCGGAATCCCTGTGTGGATTCATTAAGGCTTCGATGGCTCTGGAAGACTTCCTCGACCACATAGCCTTCATTAGACAACTCCATCATCATGAGGGAGGCGTTCGCCGGGTCGAAGCACAGGCACTGGATGTCGAGCTCCAGGCGCTTGCACTCGTCCAGGACATACTTCATAACTGCTGACTGGTCCACAATAGGGGTGTTCGTCAGCGTGAGGTATCCCAGCCGCTCCCATGCATCATATGGCATCTTGTCCTTGATGATGTGCTCACGGAGCTTGTCAGCTGTCGGGATGAAGCTGTGGGTCCACAGGCAATACTTAACGACGAACTTGCCCTGTTCCGTCAGCTCTGTGGACTGGTAAGGCACTATGAATGCTACAGAAGTAAGGTCCGTCTTAGCTGACATATCGAAGCCGATGTACACCGGCCTCTTCCGCACATCAATCGGCAGTTCCTTAACCTCGCAGGCCTTCCACTTGGCCATGTCCATGTAGCCATTCTGCTTAGCCTGCACCCAGATGTTTAACATCTTGGTCATGAAGGCGATCATCTTCTCAGGAATCTCTTTTGCCACATCGTAGTCTTCCTGAATCTTTTGGAGGCCTTCCTGGTAGTATGCCCGGATGGGGTTCGCCTTTTTCCAGGTGTCCACAGATCCGATATCATCACCCGGATCCGCCTCGCAGATATCAACGAAGTATTCGTCGTTGTTTACATCCACGTTCGGGTCCAGTATCTTCGAGCAGTAGTCATATTCCTGTGTAAAGCACGGGTATGTCAGGTCCTTGCCGGCCGTCGTGATGATAGATGTCAGCGGTTCCTTTGTGTTGGAACCTAAAGCCAAATCATAGAAGTCAGTCGTTGGATGCTGATGGTACTCATCAATGATGAGCATGGCCGGGTTCGTGCCGTCTCCACTCTTCCCGTCTTCCTTCGACAGCGCCTTCATGAAGCTTCCCGTCTTCAGATGCTCGATGCGGTCACGCTTGAACCGGAACTTGGACCGGAGGAGTGTTCCCCGCGTCATCAAATCACACTCATCAAACACTATCTTTGACTGGTCCCGCTTGACGCCGGCCGTGTATATCTCATTGACTTCCTGATTCTGCGTGGCCGTCACAGCAAGCTCGTACAGCGCCTCGCCCGCTTCCATCTGGGACTTCAAAATGTTATCGTATAGGCTTTTTATCCTATACTTCTCACTGTCACCAGTGAGTTCAGCATATATTTTCACCTTCGGCTCATCCGGTCAGGTGTCGGATACTCGTGGGGGCATTATATTCTTATACGTTTCCATAAAGAAAACGCATAAGGTTCAACCCCTATGCGTTACAATGTGCAAAACCTTTTGAAGTTCTGCATTATCTCGGTATTGTCTGATAGTAAATAAATGCGCCTTCTATCTTGCGAAGGTTGTCAAGATTAGAATAAGTGCTCTTTGATATCTTATACGGCTCACCGCTCTTTATGGCCTTGATGAGCGTGCTCTCGGAAACTCCGGTTGCCTGTGACAGATATTTCAAACAGCCATACTGTTCAACTCTGCCATCAGGATACTCCACCGTAACAGGTCGCGCTGATGGATGCTTATCAGATGGAATTGCTCTGAGCCTTTCCTTAAACTCTTCTGAGTGGTGTTTTCCAAGCATTCCTCGCGGATGCCCGTTTTTCCAAACAGCACCACATTTTCCTTCTGCATTTAAGCGCTTCATCAATTCTCGCTGTTGTTCGCGTTTAGCATCGCCATGATGCTTGCCGGCCATCCCCTTCGGATGCTCTATGTAAAACATCCCGATATTTTCATCAATGCCGCCCTCAGCAACATTGTATCCATGTTCAGGGGTGCGCGTGTCGTACAGATTAATATAATATTTCTCGCGTTCGCACGCCTCTTCCTCAGTCAAGCCGGATTCGAGGACTTCATGCTCAAAAGCATCCCATCCATATTCTGATATCGCATCTCCAAAAGCGCACTGCTTGCTTCGGTATTCAGCACCGTTACTACGCCACCTTCTGGAGATATCGTGAGTCATTCCAATATAACGTTTGCCCGATTCCTTATGCGTGTGACAGTATACTGAGTATGTGTTCATAGGCATTACCTCCTACAAACATTATACCATTTTCAACGCTAAAAGGCAATTGAAAGCATCAGATTTTTACCGATTTTACCCGATGATAATCTATACTGTTTCCAGCATAGACGCCAAATCTCTAGCATTTTTGCGGGCCACTTCCGTAAAGGCTTTCCGAAAACGGCGGCGTCCAGTCTCTCGATGTATCCATCCATATATTTGGCATTCGCGGAACTTTTGCCATGCCGTCAAATCAATGGGCGTCCCTGCAAGAGTTCCCTTGCTATGCTTGAGCATATGGAACCACTGCACAATTCTGTCAGCGCGTTGCTCATCCCAAATATATGGGAAATCTACCGTGCCTATCCGCTTCAAATCATTCAGGAACCGCTGGCAGGCCCACTTATGTTTAATTCCAGATGGTATTACATCGTCAATGCAGTCTTTACAATACTGGACGATCTCATCCTTATTCGTCATCCCATAAGACCACCTCCGTCATATAGCGCCGAACACCTTCTCCATCTCTGCCTCTTCCTTGTCAGCCTTCGCTTTTGCCGTCTTAAGCTGGCCGTCAACAGTCATTCCCAATCGCCTTGCAGCTTCTCCCATGCACCTCTGGGCCTCATCCATCATTCGGAGCACCGGGTTAGCCTTCGGACCGCTCTTTGTCTCAATCACCAGCTGGAAGTCCTTCTTTCGGTACTGCTTGACGCAGTCCATATACTTGCCATAACCATTTGCATATGTCAGCAGGTCGGACTTGTTCAGATTTCCCACCACACCAACTTCCTCACGGAGCCGGTGCAGGATCCTGTCGTATTCCCTCCGGGCCGTCTCATTGACGAATTCGGTGGCCGGAATGTTCTCCAGGTCAATACCATCCGACTTAATCAGCGATTCTTCATACTCTCGGCGCTCTCTGTCGGCTCTTTTGATGTTCCCTTCCTTCAGAGATATGACTTTTCGCTGTCTCCCCATCAAAATCACCTCCTGTGCAGGGGCCATCCGACCCCAAAATGAGAAATTTACGCAAGGAAAAGAACCTGAGCGGTCTTGCCCTATATCGCGGCTAGTTTTTTCGATCCCCTACCCAATTCGCTCTATTGTCAGAAAGTTATGAATATAGTGTCACCTCTGCAGGTGGGGTGTGGGGTGGGGTCCCTGCCGCACCCGCCGGCGGCCGGACCAATCAAGTCGATGGAGGAAAGGTGGAGACTGCAATGGTGACCTGACTGGTGGCCGTGCGGGTGGTGGGAGTGTCTGCTGTAAATGGATACAGATGTAGAGCACGGGTGCCGTAGGGGGAGGGTGGCGTGCCCGTGCTCATGGGGTGTGTGCTGTGTGTAGATGGTGGTGGGTGTGTGGCTGAGCGATGGCACTAGGCCCGCGCTTAGTTCGGGAAGGAATCAGTCCAGAAGATTCTTAAGGCCACCACCCCGCGCATGAACCAGCCCCCGCAGAATGTCTTGCGTGCGCTGCTTGTCTGCCTCGCTGGATTCGTAGAGCTTATGTATCTCTGCATGGGATGCGCGGGATACCGGGATAAGATTCGACTCCGTGAACAGCTGGGCGCTGTCCTCATCCGCAGGCGTGATGTGGTGAACTGTGGATGCGTATTCGATGCGCCCATTGTACTGAGCCCACGGATCCAGTCCGTTGAACTTCTGGATGATGTAGGCCCGCAGCTTCTGCCATCGCTGGGTGTGATAGAACTCAGCGCCTTCTTTGGTAGGCGCATACTGTCTCTTATAGCAGGAACAGGTAGTGCCGGAGGGAATCCGGCGACCACAATGTGGGCAGCGTTTATATATCATGGTTACCTCCGGGTATAAGAAAAGCACCCACCGGAATGGTGAGTGCTGTGACTGCTTAGATTGGCGGGAAGTCGTCCTCCCCGCCCCTGTGTATTTGTATACCGCAGTTGCACAGATTGCGGAAGAGAGTGTGCGTCGGGTGAGTTCCGACCCACACGAAAGGCCAAAGAAAGAGCGCCGTCGACGGAGACCCCTCTCGCACCGGCAGCGCTTTTCACTGTTAATTAAATCCGAACAAAACGAACACGTCAACAGCTTTTGAAATATCTTTCGATACACATTCTGCATCCGTCGCCTGTCATACCGACACGCATTCCCACATCAGTCCATGTGTATCCGTCGACATAACGCAACCTCAGCATAGTGCAGAGACGTTCGTCATCGACTGTATCAAGATACTGTTCTACTTCTTCCAGCTTAGCCGTCAACTCATTTGCCTTGCGGTTATACTTCTCTATCAGCGCGGCCAAACGCTTGGACTGTTCTGTGTATTGCTTTGTCGGTTTGCCCACCACCTTGATGGGACCGATAGTCAGGTCCTCACGGGAGCCGGTCACAGTGTCTGCGACTTGGGAGTTCTTCAACAGCTTAAGCTCCCGCTGCATCCGTGAGATTCTCTTCTTAAGGTCAGCGTGTGATAAGCGCATGGCCGCATAGTTTTCGAATAGTTCTTTCAAAGCTTTCCTCCCTGCCCCCTTAGTTGCGTTAATGTACATCTATGTCGATGTTGACCGTATCCTTAAGCTTCTGGTGCAGGCTCTCGATGGTAGTCTCGCCTGCCCGCCACCGCCCCAGTTCTGTGTCAATGGCATTGTAGACTCGCATGATACGCTGTTCGCCGAATCCGTATACTTCATGGAGTGCGATGCCGAAGAGGTAATACATGGCAATGGTCATGTTCCGATTGTCCTCATCAATCATGTGCGTACGCTGTTCTTCAACAAGACGGCGATACACATATTCTGAAGAGTTCTCCAGTTTGTTCCATACGGCCCTCATATCATTCTTCCGGTTCTCACGCTCGAACTTGCGCTTTAATGACCGTCTAAGACTTCCCATCATCATCCCTCCGCATTAATTCACGTACCACCAGAATCATCACAAAGATAAATGCCAGCGCCGTCAGCAGGCCGATGAAGAATATCACGGTCAGGAAGGCGCTGACGATAAAGCCGGTCATCTGAGGGCCTCCGCAAAAAGCACTTTAATATCCATGTTGAGCGCGTCTGAAATTTTCACAGCGATAGAAAAACGTGGTACCCTTGTGCCGTTGCAATATCTGCTCATAGATACTTCAGTCACACCAATCTGCTCCGCGAAATCTCTCTGCAAGATGCCTCTGTCTTCCAGTTCCCTCTTAAGTCTTGTCATTCGCTCACCTTCCTCCTCCCATAGCTGCAGTAATCATCCGGGCCCACCCACATATGTATCAGCGCACACTGCGCACCATTCTCATGGTTGTACCCGTCGCTGGTGTACCAGTGCCTGCACTCCCGGCACCTCACCACACGAACATAACCGGCGGCTTTTAGATCCAATATCTTAGTTATCACTTGCTCACCTCCCGGCGTTCTGCCGCCGCGCAAAAGAAATCTTCGGTCGTGCCAAGCTCGACGTATCGTCTGCCGCAGTACATCCCCCGGTCTCCAATATCCCATTTCCCGTATTTGCATTCCCAACACCGGATGTTTTTAGGCTGTCGCAAAGCGGTTATAGCCATATCATGTGCTTCAAGAATGTCCTGTGGTGTACCCTTCATGGTTTTGGGTCTTGATAATATTTCAATGGCTTCATCGAGTGTGATCATAGTCATCCTCCTTTGGTGGTTCTGGCAGGGGCATCCAAGCCGAAATCCCTGCAAATTTTTTATCGTAATTAATACTTGTTACCGAAAGCCAACAATTATCTCTGTCTTCAAAACCGCAAGTTTCAGCCTTCGGCAACTCATCGATATTGCCTGGATAATTCTCTGGATCATACACCCAGATTTTTCGCCCGTCATTTGAAGTCACTTGCCATACAATGTCCGGCTTATATCTGTATCCGACAATTACTTCTCCGTCAGTTGTGCTTAATAATACGGTCTGATTGATTTCCGGCAGTTTCTCACTGCACGGAATCCACTGCTGCGCGGGTGGCATTCTGTTAAGGACTTCAATAACGCCTTTCAACTCTTTACACATAAGGGATCCCGTTTCTTTTGCCATGACTAGCGTTGCTATCGCCAGCGTTCTGTCGATTGAATCACTCATCCTCTTCTCCTTTGTACGGCTCCGGCAGGGGCATCCATGCGATAACTTCATAATTAGCGTGAAAATAATCAAATGGTTGCCTCCACTCTTTCAAGGTATGGATTTCTCTGCCGCCAAAGCATGTCGTTCCGTAAGATGTAATATCAATATTCACATGGTCGGTATCCCCTTCACCTTCTTTGTAGCGATATGAAATCAATACTTCCGTATCTTCTTCCGGCATCCTCTCCGTAACCGGAATCCACCGCTGTTCCGACTGTTTAGGCTCATAGCAGTCTTTTAATTCTGCTATTGCATACTTGCATTTCCGCAGAATACATATATCCTCACTATCGGCGGCGTGAATGCAAGTTGCACAATGTTCAATATCCTGTTCCGGCTGTCCATTAATCAGGTCTTTCATCCTTTTCCTCCCGCATATCTGCGCCGCAGTTGGGACAGTAGTTCGGTTGTTCACCGTCAAAGCATTCCTGTATACATCCGCACTTGTCGCATTCCCACGTCTCACATGGTTCATCGTCAATCCCTACCCAATGCCCTCGATTCCGTTCGGGCTTTACGGATGGCAATTTGCGTAAAATATATTCTCCGCATCCACGCGACTCCACAAATACCCGCGCCAATGCTTCATCTATGCGGTTCATTGCCGCTTTTCTTGAAATTAAATCCGAATCTGAAACATTTTGTTCCTCTTCGGCTGTTCGTTTTGCAGATTCGGGCTGTGCGGATGGCACTTCGGCAAGGACGTTTCTTGCAACACGTCTGCACTGCTCTGGAGTCAGAGTCTTACGATGTAATCCGATTCTATAGAAATCTTTAAATGCGTGATAAATATAAGCAGCAAACTTATCAATCGCTAATCGTCTGCTGATGGTGTCATCCTTCATGGTTGTCATCTCCTTCCGTGCGGTACGGAGCCGGGAGCGGCATCCAGGCAATCGCTTCGGTGCATATTTCGTATCCGCTATCTAAATATGACCCGCCGTCCTCATAGTATTCGTCATAACTCACCCACCGACGTCCGTCGATCTCGATGGTGACTAGAATCGCCTGACCGTCATCGGGCAGCTTGCAATCTAATATGCCATCCATGTCAGAATGCATTTCCTTTTCTTCTTCCGTCATCGGTCTCGACCTGAATGGAATCCACTTCCTGGCTTTTATGAATTCGATGGCTTTCCGTTTCTCTTCCTCGCTCTCGCAGTGAATCGTGATATCGTATGTATCGTCATATTCTCTCGCGACACCATCCTCATCGAAATATATCATCATTTCCTTTCCCATCACCTCACCGTCCTTCTTACATGCAGGGTAAACTTCAGTGAAGGCCGTTTCACCCGCAGTGTCTCTCCGACTTCCAATGCCTGGATCCTCTGGCAAATGTCATCGTTTATGAGAGCTCTGCAGATGCCAGCTAGCTTCCTGGCCTTCTCAATGGCTTCGTCTGCTGTCTTTGCTTTCACGGAATCATCAAAGAGCATTCCCGGAATAGTCATCCAGCGCCGTATCGTGTAGCTCATACCGTCTCCCCCCGTTCTTCTCTTGCCATGCAGCGCCGTGCTTCACGCTTCTGCAGGATCTCGATATTCTTTTCCAGGATCCGCGATTGCTCTTCCTTCGGAAGCATCTCAAACTCAAGGTTCGCAATCTCCAGCCCCATGTGGTGCCGCCAGTTCAGCAGTATCTTGAGCGCGAGCTCTTCTGCCGTCGGTTCATCCACAATCTGCTGAGACTTCTCAAGAAATTCAACAATCTCATCGAATTCTTCCTCTGTGATAACGCCGTAACCATAGGCATCCTGCGCTTCGCCATATGTCTTATATTCAAGCAGCTTCTCACGCTTTGCCGCCTTTTCTGCTTTCTGTCTGTCCGCTGTCTTCTGCAGGGCGCTGATCGCGGTCGCAAGCTTCTTGATGACCAGCTTCCTCGCTTTAATCTCCACGCGGATAGACTTCCGTTCTTTTTTCTCTTTGTCAGTCATCTCCCGTCATCCCTCCATCTGTCATCCTCTGCCCGCCGGTTCCAGAGCATCACGGCCGTCTCCATGTCCATGCCATACATCACAAGCGCCCTGAACACGCACTCCGGGCCAGCTGTGGCGTGTCTTATAACCGGTGCCATGTAGTAGCCGTCCTGCACAGCCTTCACGTCTCTCCCGCAGAAGGGGCACTTACGCACCATGCTCATCACCTTGCTTCCTTCTGGCAACCATCTCCCGGAATACCCGGACACCTGCCGTGTATCCTAAGTCCTCAAGCGTGTCACACATCAGCAGGTGGACCTGCATCAGCGCGTCAGGCAGGCTTTCCTTTTCTGCTATCTCGTGCATCTTGTCCTCAAACTCCGCTGGAGTTATCATCACTTTCCTCCTTCATCATTTCGAGCAAAAAGGCC
>ODAI011136228.1_pt1 | contig 26673 bp, 19 predicted proteins | sample 1539321 | NCBI WGS metagenome assembly ODAI01 (sample SAMN02144231, study PRJEB22623) | gut metagenome | biome: sheep rumen | host: Ovis aries | place: New Zealand
GGCAGAAGGACCTGCCTGGAGGCCATGTTTGTCAAGGAGCGTGCCCTATATGCTCTAGAGCGGTATGAAGATGCCTATGATATGGACATGCAAATCATCATGGCGGCCAACGATTCGGACGACCGGAAGGGCATAGACAAGAAGCAACTTCTGCTGGAGGCCAAGATTAACACGCAGATAGGCAACCCGAACATGGCCATCTGCAAGAAGTTGATAAAGATCTGTCCGGAGTGTCTGAGAGCGTATGTGATTTTGAGGGAGGAGTGCCAAAAGAATGGCAAGGCATTGGAGACGGCCGATGATGGGGACAACGATGAGAACGAGCGTCTAGTGACGGCCTTTAATGACACCGAGATTTCGAGCGAGGAGTTTGAAAAGTTGGTGAGTGAGACCTCGCGAGAAAGCAAGGCTTTTGTCCGACTCATTCGAAAGGTTGCACGATTAGGGTGAGGGTGTTGCCGTTCCGCTATTTTCTTGTCGATAAGTTCAGACGAAATTTTTCTTGTATGGTGAAAAAAGCGTATCTTTGCAGGTGTAGATTGTGAAAACAATATGTTTAATCGAATTAATTACGTTATGAATATTAGAGCGTTATCTTTTTTGTGGACGACTATTATGGCGATGCTGTTCTTGGTATCATGCAAGGGCGGCAGTGAGCGGCAGGAAGTGGCTTTGGAAGAAGGGGATGAGTACCTTAACCCGATGGATAGTGTCGTTAGGAATACTGTGACCTACAACAGATTGGGAGAGGTGTACGGCTATTTGACCCGACATCCTGAGTTTGTGCATAGCAGCGATAGCGTAGGATATGGGCGCAGTGGTGCTGGGAACGATGATTCCACTATGCTATGGAAAGACTGTGAGGGGCTGAGGGTGTATACTATTCCTGAAGATTCACACCGGGCAAGCTATCACCTAAACTTTATTCAGTTCAGAAATGGTGAAGGTAGGATAGACTCTACTTTGTTGGAAGACAATGCGGGTGGTGTGGTTGGATTTGTCAGCCTTAAAGGACGCGATGGGAAGACCTATTTCCTTGTGAAGACAGACTTGTACTACGGCCATCAAGGTACTGCTAAATGCGAAAGAATCTGTGCCTTTTCGATACAGGGTAACCGACTGGTTAAAGAAAAGCTGTTCCACGCAAGAGGTAGACAGTATGATGATATTGAGGTTTGCTGTGGAGGGCACAGATACTTTCCTTTGGACTTTCGGGAAACGGTTTTGATAGGAATGAACGATTATAGGTTTGAAGGTGGAGACCCTGTATTGGTTATAACAGAGGTCAATGATGCCGATTGGCCAACGGGGAACGGCCTCAGGTATGAATGGAAAGGGGACTGCTTTGAGTATACTGGTAAATGCAGTTATGATGCTAATGGTATCTTATAAAAGTAAAAGGCTTTTTTGAATTGAGAATTGAGAATTGAGAATTGGCTTCCGCATCTGGATGATTCTCCATTCTCAACTCTCAATTTCTAACGGCCAAGGGGGCGCGGTGCTATTGGACTTTGTGCTGCTCGATGTACCGCTGGGCGCGGAGGGCTAGGTTGTGGCGGAGGGGCTGCTGGTAGAGGGAGATTTCGAGGGTGTGGTAGTTGCCTTCGCGGCCGAAGAGGGGCAGGATGTAGCCTGTGCCAGTGTAGCCACTGACTTGCAGGAGGAGGCTGCTTGTGTCGAGGGCGACAGTGAGGGGCTTTACCTCGGCTTCACCGCCACTAGGGAAAGGAGAGGGAAGGGTTGCGGGAGAGGATGTGATGCTCCAGTTGACTGGGTTGATGGCGAAACGGTTGCCCTGGCTGAGCAGGGGAATGGCGCAGGTGTTGTCGCGCACGGAGTTGTAACAGACTACTACGCCGAGGTCGGCGCTGTCCTGCGCGGGGCGCAGATAGGGGGCGGCCTGTAGGTCGGCATCGGTGACTTTCCATCCAATGACATAGGCGGCCACCAGCTGTTTCTGTGCCTCGGGCGAGAGGTGTTTGAGTATTTCGACTACGGCCATGCCGCCTTGGCTGAAGCCGGCCAGAATGAAGGGGCGGCCACCGCCGAGGCGGCGGAGGTAATAGTTGAAGGCGTCGACGATGTCGCTCATGGCCAGCGTGCTGCGGGCCGCGACAAGGCTGTCGGAGGCGAAGGATTGGAGGGAGCACTGGCGGTAGAAGGGGGAGTAGAAGTTGAGGCTGCCGGAGAGGAGCGAGTCAACCCCTTTCATCTCGCCCATAAGGGGTTGCCGGATGCTGTCGTAGTAGGTGTGGGCGAAATGGCAGTCGAAACCATCCAGTTTGTAGTCGCCGATTTCGGTAGAGACGATGTAGAAAAGGTCTACTGGGGCCTGGCGGTCGACGATATACCATTGTGAGCCATCGGCATAGTCGGGGATGGGCGGGGTGGTCTCATGGGTGGCTGGGACGGTGCGGTTCTGCCGACAGGAGGCAAAGAGTATTGTGAGGATAAGAAGTTGGTATACAATTATTTTGTTCATAAGGCATGTTGTGTGTTTACGTTGCAAAGATACACAAAAAAAGTAAAAACTAAAAAGTAAAAACTAAAAAGGTGGACGGGGAGGGAGTTGAGAATTGAGAGTTTGTGATAAAGTAAAAGGTAAAAACTAAAAACTAAAAGGGTGGGCGGGGCCGTTGAGAGTTGAGAATTGAGAGTTGAGAATTGAGAATTGAGAGTTTGTGATAAAGTAAAAGGTAAAAACTAAAAACTAAAAGGGTGGGCGGGGCAGTTGAGAATTGAGAATTGAGAATTGGGTAAACTAAAAACTATTCACTTGAAAATGTCGATTCACTTTTCACTATTCTCTTTTTTTTGTGTATATTTGCAGATTGGTTGTTCGTCTTACTAAATGTTTAACTGGTATGAATTTCACACATTTGCACGTTCACTCGCACTATTCAATGCTCGACGGCATGAGCAAGGTGCCCGACCTGATAAAGAAGGCTAAGAAAAACGGTATGTATGCCATGGCTCTGACCGACCACGGCAATATGTTCGGCATAAAGGATTTGGTGGACACTGTGGGCAAGGAGAACGGCAAGGTGAGGGATAAGATTAAGGAGCAGGAGGCCGTCTTGAAGAACGATGGTGCCACCCCCGAGGAGAAGCAGGAGGCCGAGCATCAGATTGAGGAGTTGAAGAAACAAATTTTCAAGCCCATCATAGGCACTGAGGCCTACTGTGCCCGTCGCTCGCTGCACGACATGGACAAGAATGTGCGCGAAATCAATCCCGAGACCGGGCGCGAGCGCATTGTGGACTCCAGCGGCTACCACTTGATTTTGCTGGCCAAGAACAAGCAGGGCTACCACTCGCTGTGCAAGTTGGCCTCGATTGCCTATACGGAGGGTTTCTACAACCGCCCGCGTATCGACCATGAGGTCTTGGCCAAGTATCATGAGGGTCTGATTGTCTGCTCGGCCTGCATCGGTGGCGAGATTCCGCAGCTGATTATGAAGGGCGACTTGGCGGGGGCCGACAGGGCGGTGAAATGGTTCAAGGGCATCTTTGGCGACGACTACTACATAGAGCTGCAACGCCACAAGACCGACAAGCCCAACAGCAACCGCCAGACTTACGAGCTGCAGGAGAAGGTGAATCCGGTGCTGATACAGCTGGCCCGCGAAAACGGTGTGAAAATCATCTGTACCAACGATGTGCACTTTGTGGAGGAGGAGCACGGCGAGGCCCACGACCACCTCATCTGCCTGGCCACACAGAAGGACTATGCCGACCCTAACCGCATGCACTATACGAAGCAGGAGTGGCTGAAGACTCCCGAGCAGATGGCGGAGATTTTTGCCGACCTGCCCGAGGCGTTGGAGAACACGATGGAGATTGCCAATAAGGTGGAGGTGTACAGCATCGACTCCGACCCCATAATGCCCATGTTTGACATACCGGCTTCGTTCGGCAGCGAGGAGGAGTACCGCCAGCGCATCACCGAACAGGAACTTTTTGACGAGTTCACCCAGAACGAGCGGCATGAGGTGGTGCTTTCGCAGGAGGCGGCAGAGAAGAAGATAAAGAAGTTAGGCGGCTATGAGAAGCTGTACCGCATCAAGTTCGAGGCCGACTATCTGGAGAAGCTGGTGTGGGAGGGAGCCCACAGGCGTTATGGTGACTCCCTGACGGAGGAGCAGACGGAACGCATTGTGTTTGAATTGCACACCATCAAGACGATGGGTTTCCCGGGTTACTTCCTGATTGTGGCGGACTATATCCGCGGGGCGCGTGAGGAGCTGGGGGTGAGCGTGGGTCCCGGGCGTGGTTCGGCGGCTGGAAGCGTGGTGGCCTACTGCCTGTGGATTACCGATGTGGACCCGCTGAAGTACGACTTGCTGTTTGAGCGTTTCCTGAATCCCGACCGCATTTCGCTGCCTGATATCGACGTGGACTTCGACGATGCGGGCCGCGGCAAGGTGCTGGACTGGATCACCCATAAATATGGCTACGAGAGGGTGGCCCACATCATCACCTACGGCACCATGGCCACCAAGTCGGCCATTGCCGACGTGGGGCGCGTGGAGAAGGTGCCGCTGAGCACGGTGAACCACTTGAAGGAGCTGATTCCCGACCGCAGTTTTCCCGACAATGTGAAGGACGAGAAGGGCAAGTCGCCCAAGGTGAACTTGGTCAACTGCTACAAGTATGTGCCCGAGCTGCACAGGATTGCCGAAGGGGAGGAGGGCCCCGAACTGCAGAATATGCTGACCTATGCCGCCGAGCTGGAGGACACCAACCGCCAGGTGGGCATCCACGCCTGCGGTGTCATCATCGGTGCGCAGGACATCACCGACATTGCCCCGGTGTGCACTATCGACGACAAGGAGTCGGGCGGCAAGGTGCTGGTGACCCAGTATGACGGCCATGTGGTGGAGACGGTGGGCCTGATCAAGATGGACTTTCTGGGACTAAAGAACCTCACCATCATCAAGAACGCCATCCAAATGATTAAGAGAAACCACGGCGTGGATATCGACATAGACCATATACCCATCGACGACCCCGAGACCTATCAGCTTTACTGCGACGGCAACACGGTGGGCACCTTCCAGTTTGAGTCGGCGGGTATGCAGAAATATTTGCGCGAGCTGCAGCCCCATGTTTTTGAGGACCTGATTGCCATGAACGCCCTCTACCGTCCGGGTCCTATGGACTACATACCCGACTTCATCGACCGCAAATTGGGTCGCAAGCCGGTGGAATATGACATTCCCTGCATGGAGAAGTATCTGAAGGACACCTACGGCATCACGGTCTATCAGGAGCAGGTGATGTTGCTGAGCCGCCAGCTGGCCAACTTCACCCGTGGACAGAGCGACACGCTGCGCAAGGCCATGGGCAAGAAGCAGATTGAGAAGATGAACGAGCTGGAGGTGCTCTTCTACAAGGGCGGCGAGGCCAACGGGCACAAGCATGAAACCCTGCACAAGATTTGGGAGGACTGGAAGAAGTTTGCCTCCTATGCCTTCAACAAGTCGCACGCCACCTGCTACTCGTGGGTGGCCTACCAGACGGCCTACCTCAAGGCACACTATCCGGCCGAGTATATGGCTGCCGTGATGACCAGTGCGCAGAACGACATCAAGCGCGTGACCGAACTGATGGACGACTGCCGCAAGAACGGCATTGAGATTCTGGCCCCTTCGGTCAATGAGTCGGAGAAGGACTTCTCGGTCAACGGCGAAAGCAAGATACGTTTCGGCCTGCAGGCCATCAGCGGCATGGGCGAGGCGGCCGCCGAGGCGGTCATCTCCGAGCGCGAAAAAGGTGGTCCCTACCAGGATGTGTTCGACTTCCTCAACCGCGTGGACATACGTGCCATCAACCGCAAGAACATGGAGGTGCTGGTGAAGGCCGGGGCCTTCGACGGGGTGGGGGAGATGCATAGGGCCCAGTATTTCTTCAAAGAGAACGAGCTGGAGACCACGCCCACCTATATTGAGAAACTGATGCGCTGGGCCACCCGCAACCACGAGAACGCCGAGAGCGCACAGATGTCCATCTTCGACATGAGCGACGAGATAAAGCAGGAGGACCACCCCGACGTGCCCAAATGTCCCGAGTGGTCGGTGGTGGAACGCTGCCGCGAGGAGTTTGGCGTGATAGGCCTCTACCTGAGCGGCCATCCTTTGGACGAGTTCAAATATGAGATGCAGAACTTCACCACGGCCACCTGTGCCGACCTGGCCGACCTGGGCAACTGGGTGGGGAAGGAGTTCCGCATCGGCGGTATTGTCACCGAGACCAAGGACGGCGTTTCGCAGCGCAACGGCGACCCCTACGGCCGCATGACTCTGGAGGACTACAGCGGCTCGTTCTCCCTGCAGCTCTACAAGGACGAGTTTCTCAAATATAAGAATTATTTCCAGAAAGACCTCTTCATCTATATGAAAGGGCGTGTGAGCCAGTTCTCACGCCAGAATCCCGACGGCACTATGTACACTTCGCGCCCCAAGGTGACCATCACGGAGATGATGATGCTCAGCGAGGTGCTGCCCAAATACACCAAGCTTATCAGATTCACTGTGCGGCTGGGCAGTATCTCCATGCCCTTCTGCAAGGAGTTGAAAGCTTTGGCCGAGGAGCATAAGGGTGATGTCCCACTAGAAGCCAAAATTATTGACCTTGAGCATGATTTGAGCTTGACGATGAAGTCGCGCGACCTACGCATCAGCCCCAAAGAGTTTCTGCCCCTTCTCTCGCAAATGCCTGGAGTGAGCGAGGTGAAACCTGTCATGATTAATGGATAAGCCTGAAAGCCATGCAGCTCACCACGCCGGTAAATATCGCCCCATCGCCTCTGCGCATCGACCACCAAACGCCGCTGCTGCTGGTGGGGTCCTGTTTCACCGATGAGATAGGTGCACGGCTACAGGCGGCGGGCTTTGACTGCCTCTGCAATCCCTTTGGCACTCTTTACAATCCCTTCTCCATAGCCCGCTGCTTAGAGAAAGCCTTCAGCGACGAGGCGATAGGTTCGGAGTATCTGGTGCGGCACGACGGCCTCTGGCATTCCTGGCTTCACCATGGCCGATTCTCCGGTCCTGACCGAGAAGAGGTGCTGCAGGGCTGCAATGCGGCCATCCATGCCACCCACCGTTTCCTCCAGCGCCAACCCTTCATCCTCTGCACCTTCGGCACTGCCTATACCTTCTTTCTGAACGACCCCTCCGCTGCGCCTGCCCTACAGGGCCAGCCGGTGGCCAACTGCCACAAACTGCCCGCCGCCCTCTTCCACCGCAGGTGTCTTTCCGTGGCCGAAATAGTGGACTGTTGGCAGCCGCTGCTCCATGCCTTGTCGGCCACAGTCATCTTCACCGTCAGCCCCATCAGACATCTGGCCGACGGAGCCCATGGCAACCAGCTCAGCAAAGGAACCCTCTTGCTGGCCACCGACCAATTGCTGCAAACCACCGACCATCTCGGCTATTTCGAGAGCTATGAAATACTTCTGGACGAACTGCGCGACTATCGTTTCTACGCCCGCGACATGTGCCACCCCAGCGACTTGGCGGTAGACATCATCTGGGAACGGTTCCAGCAGACCTATATGGCCGACGAGACCCGCAACCTTGTGCGCCAGAAAGAAAAAGAATGGCGTCAGCGGCAGCACCGACCCCTCCATCTAACCCTTTAGACAATAAATAATTCAACAGATATGAACAAGAAAAATATCGCCCTCGTGATGGGCGGCTTTTCCGGAGAACACGATGTCTCTATTGGCAGTGGCTGTCAGGTTTACGAAAACCTGGACCACGAGAAGTATAATGTCTATAAGATAGTCGTTGAGCGTACAGGATGGTACTGGCTCACCGACAATGGCGAGCACCGCCCCGTCAACCGCGACAACTTCACCGTTGAGGGGGTTGCGCGTTTCGACCTTGCCTTCATTATCATCCACGGCAATCCCGGCGAGAACGGTGTGCTTCAGGGCTATCTGGACATGCTGGGCATTCCCTACACCACCTGTGGCTTCTACACCTCGGCCCTCACTTTCAACAAGGGCTTTTGTAACCCGGTAGTGCGCAGTTTTGGAGTGGTCAGCCTGGCCAAGTCCAAGCTCCTCTACGGCAACCAGCCCATCGACCCCGATGCCCTGCTTCAAGAGCTCACTCTTCCCCTCTTTGTCAAACCCGCCGCGGGTGGCAGCAGTGTGGCCACCACCAAGGTCAAACGCCCCGAAGAGCTGATGCCTGCCATCCGTGAGGCCCTCACCGAAGACAGCCAGGTGCTGGTCGAAGAATTCATCCAGGGACGCGAATTCGACTGCGGTGTGCTGCGCACCAAAGAGAAGCTTTATGTCTTCCCAGTGACCGAAATCATCCCCACCGGCCGCCACGAGTTCTTTGACTATGCAGCCAAATATGAAGGATTTAGCAATGAGGTGACCCCTGCAGAGGTGGACAAGTCCGTCAGCGACCACATCCAGCAGGTGTCTGCCCAGCTGTACGACCTCCTCGACTGCCGTGGCATCGTGCGGTTCGACTACATCTATGACACACAGAAACAGGAACTCTTCTTCCTTGAGGTGAACACTATCCCTGGTCAGAGTGCCGAAAGCATAGTGCCCAAGCAGGCTCGCGCCATGGGCATCAGCACCAAAGAACTCTACGAAATGGTCATCCAGGCTGCTTTGCCAGAATAGGAGGTTTATTATGCATCAAATATTCAAACTGCTCATTCTGTCTATGTCTCTGCTCGCCCTCGGAGCCTGCCGTCATCAGCAATCAACTGAGCCCACGTCGACACCAGAAAAGGTCTACTCAAATACGTTGCAAGGCGGCTGGGGCCACCTTGAGAGAGAAAAACCCCATTCCATTCGTTTCGACGATGACTCTGTCTTCATCAACTCAACCGAAACCCATGCCGCCTATCGCTTCAACTCTTCCGCTGACTCCATCATCATCTTCTCTCCGGAAGGCGACACTGTCTACCAATGGCGCTACAGAATCAGGCACGACACTCTTTGGATATATGATTCAGGAATAATCGATGGCCACACTATCATCTTCAACCTGCCCCGCTACTCAAACTAACGGTTGTCGGCAATCCTTCATAATCTGATTAGGACATGAATAATAGACAGATGGGTGTTTAAAAAGAGTAATTGGAGGTATATAAAGGGTGTTATAGACAATGAGGCACATGCTCCATACCATAGTCCTTGTAGCCATAGTTCTGGCCCTGCCCACCCATCTTTGTGGTCAGCGGCCATGTGCCGACACTCTGGTGCGGATTTACGACACCACCTGTGAGGGGCAGCAATATCACTTCAACGGACGTGTGCTCACCTATGGCGGCCTCTACTACGACACCCTTCCGCGTGCTGCTGGTGGCTGCGACAGCGTGGTCATCCTGCATTTGGCCATGCTCGAATACCCTTTTGCCTTGCCCGGCTCGCAGGTCCAGTGCACTCAGCCCTACGGCTACCACATTAATGTCTTAGCCGGAGGCAGCAGCATGTATTACCGTTGGAATGCCACTCCCCCCGACTCCACCCTTGTCGGTCAGGAACACTCCCCCCTAATCTTTGTCAGCCCTGCAGTGCCCACCACCTATGATATTTATGTCGACTATCGCCCCGAGCCCCAATGCCCCTCCACCGGACGAATTGAACTCAACCCCGTCCAGCCCGTTGTGGCACAAATGTATGTCTCCCCTGACTACCTTTCCTACGACCATTTGGAGCTGAACGTAGAGGACTACAGCATAGGCCAACGGGGCACCCTCTATGGCGGCTGGAACGGGCGCAAATGGTATCTCAACGGGCAGCTGCAAGACCTCACGTGGTCGCGAGCCACCTTCCCTATCAACCCCTCCATGCAGGGTGACAGTGTCGAGGTCAAGATGGTGGCTTTCACCTCCACCTGTAGCGACCATGTGGTCAAGGTGGTTCCTTTTCGCCGTGTGGCACTCTACTTTCCCAATGTCTTCACCCCGGGCCGCGAGCCGGGTCACCTCTTCCAACCCATCCTTCAGGGCCTGCTGCAATACGAGCTCTGGATTTATAATCGTCAGGGTACCCTAGTGTTCCACACAGCCCAGCAAGCCCCTTGGGACGGCACCTATCACGGCTCGCCCTGCCCACAGGGCACCTATGTGTACAAATGTCGCTATAGCGATTTGGAAGATCCGGGCGGCTACCAGAATCTGGCAGGCACTGTCACCCTCCTGCGTTAGCTCCAACAAAAGATTACTGCTAAAAAAGAAAAAGACTCCCATTGAGCGGAGTCTTTTTTTGTGAGGTCGCTTCCGGATTTGAACCGGAGTAGCAGGTTTTGCAGACCTGTGCCTAACCCCTCGGCCAAACGACCTTTTTTTTGCCAAAAGCGAGTGCAAAAGTACGAAGATTTTCTCAATTGACAAAATATTTTTTCTTTTTTATCTGCGAATGCCTGAATATAAATGAAATAATATTTTTCCCCTGCCCTGCATAGGTGTCGAAAAAAACAATGTCCGATTGTCTTTTTTTAGTTTTTTCCCTCTGATGAAGAAGGGTGAAAGGGAGTGGCTATCGTTTCAAATACTTTATCTCTTTGGGGTCGATGAGGCCGAACTGCATGGCCTTGGCAATGCGGGCGCTGGACTTGTTCACGATGTCCAGTTTGCGCGACAGCTCTTTTTGCCGCTCCTGTATGCTCTTGTCGGTCTCGCGCAGGGTGGTGGCTATCTCCGAGGCGGTGCATCCGGCGGCTTCCAACAGCAGCAGGTTGCGCTCCGTGTCGCTCAACACTATGTCGGTGCGCATGGCGGCGGCGTGTTTCACATACAGCTCCGCGGCCTCCTTCAGGGTCATCATCACCGGATAGTTGAAATAGTATTTTTCTCCCCGTTCCAGCCCTTCGATGGCGCGGAGCACATTCTCCACAGAAAAACCACCCGCGGCATTCTTGCTCACAAAAGCCTGTGCCCCGTGTTCCAAGGCCTCAAACACCACGCGGGCTATCTCCAACATGCGGTCTACGCGGCCTGCCTCGTTGGGCAGCGGGTTGTCGAAACGGCCCGAGAGAATGGCGATGCGGATGTCGGGGTATTTCTTGTGCACTCGGTCGGCGATGAAGATGCCTCCTGTGGGCTCGCCTTGAAACTCCATGTCCAACAGCAGATAGTCGGGCATGTCGTGTGGCAACGGATTGTCTAGGGCGGCCATCAGCTGAGCTCCGTTGGCAAAGGTGTCCAGCACAGTGATGTGGCGGTATTCTATCTCGCCGTCGTCGTTCATGCCGCAGGCAATGGTGGACTGCGGGCTGCCCAGTTCGGCCTTGAGGGCCTTGCGGATGATGGGTTCGTCGTCGACAATGATGATTTTGATAGGTTCCATAGTCGGTTGTGTCAATTGTTGTTTTGTTTGTTGCGTTCTGCCGACGGTGTTCGGCTTTCGTTCTCGCTTCCTGCCAGGATGCAGTGGAACGAGCTGCCCTCACCCAGCTGGCTTTCTGCCCAAATGCGGCAGCCGCGCAGGGTGTTGTCGTCGTGGCGTTTGATGATGTACTTGCAAAGAATGAGGCCAAATCCAGTGCCGTGGGGTGCCTCTGGGTCGGAGTCGGGGTTTGCCTTTTTGTCGGCGCGGAATAAGTTCTCTAATGTCTCCTCGTCCATGCCGCTGCCTGTGTCGTTCACCTCAATGTGCACAAAGCGTGGGTCAGCCTCATACACTTCGGCATGCACCGTCACCTTGCCCTGCTGGGTGTGCTGGAGTGCATTGTTCACAAGGTTGCGGAGGAGTATTTCAGTCAGCTGACGGTCGCCCAGGATGTTGAGGCCGGAGGGGCACAACACAAGCTCCACACCGTGGTTCAGCCGCACACACGAGGCTTCCACGCTGTCGAACACCTCGTCCAGGCTGAATACCGTGGTCTGGAACTGCTTGCCGCTGGGGATGGAAAGGTTGGTCCAGTTTTTGATATTGCCGAAAGTGCGCAGCAGTTGCTCCAGCACTTCCTGGCGCATCTCGGGGCTGAGTTTCTTGTTTTGCAGATAGGAGAGGAAAGGGTTCACGTCGTGCCGCAGCACCGAGAGGCAGGTCTCCACATTGGCTATGCGCTCCACATCCTGTCGTTTGGCCTCCTGTAGGGCCAGTTTCTCGTCGCGCAGGCGGCGCGAACGGCTGACCAAAAGCACCACCAGGATGGAGAGCACCACTAGGAAGGGAATGGTGATGAAGATGGCCGTCACGTAGTAGCGGTTGCGGTTCTCGGCACGGTCCAGCCGGTCCTGCAACATCACGTCGGCGCTCTCGTTCTCGCGGATGAAACTCAGCAGGTCTATTTCGCGCTCATACCAGCGTTTGTTGTCCTCGGGATTGTCCGAAAACCCCATCCGGATAAGGCCGTCGTAGAGCATAGACTCAAACTTGGGAGCTATGCCGTCGTTCCAAGTGCTGTCCTCCAGAATCATCGAGTAGTAGCGCAGGGCGGCCTCCTGATTGTCGATGCGCAGGCAGTACTCTGCCGCCGCCACCACGGCGCCTAGATGCTGGTAGGGGTCGGTGGTGCGGAAGAATAGGTCTGTGCTGATGCGGAACATGTCTAGCCCGTACTCGCCGTCCAGACACATAGAGTCGGCGGGATAGAGGTTGCGGCTAAGGCTGTCGAGCAACACCAACTGCTCGTGGCAGCGGTCGTAGTACATCTCGGGTGCTATGTCGGTGTCGGCCACGATGAAGGCCTGCAGTTGGAACACATTGGCCAAATGGTAGATGCTGAAGTGGTTCGGCCTGGCTAAAATGCGGAGCGTGCGGGCCAGATTCTCATAAGCCTTGGACAATATCTCAGGGTCTCCGTCGGAGGCGGAGGCCAGCCGATAGTAGCAGTGGGCCATGGCGTAGTTGAGCGACATGTCCTCGGCATAGTCGCACTTCAGGTGGGGCCGTGTCTCTTCCACCTTTTTCAACAACTCTTTCATTGCCCGCTTGGTGCTGGGGGTGAGCAGTGTGGAGGACGAGGAGGCCAGGGCACTGTTGCGATAGTGGTAGTTGAGTGTCAGCGAGGGGATGAAATACTCCATCTGCGCATAGGCGTAGAGGTAGTTATTGGAGGATAGTTGCAGCACGCGCGACTGGTCGATGTCGTACAGCAGCTGATATGACTCGGCAATGCGGCAGCTGCGCTGCAACAGCCTTATCTGCATCAGCTGGGCAATCAGCTGCTCCACTTCGCCGTTTTGGGCCACCGTCTTGACGGGCAGCCTCTTGGAGAGCTGCATCACCCTGTCGATATATGCCTGCGTGCTGTCGTGCTCGGCCAGCATATAGTAGCAAAAGGCCAAGTTGTTGTAGGCCCGCAGTGTACCGTCGTAGTAGTTGGGCAGCGAGTCGTGCAGCAGGTCCAATGCGCGGTAGGCCTCGTCGATGGCCTCGGCCGGGTTGTCGTAGCGGTCGAGGAAAGCCGCCTTGTTGTAGCCGTCCACATGTGCCCGAATGCCTAGGTCTACTGCCCCCCGTCGGCTGCCGTCACGACACCCGCACAACAGCGTCAGGAGCAACGATAAAAACACAATTCTCTTCATAAATGCATCAATCCTATAGGCCTATTCTGCTTTGCAAAAATACAAAAAAATATCGATTCATATTATTTTTTTCCCTTTGCTGCCCCTAACCGTTGACAGCTCCCAGTCATATCAGTCCCTTCCCGCCACCCCATTAAAGCGGCGGACCCCGCCCTGTATGCTCCATATGTGTCATTTCCTGATTTTGGTTGTCAGACTTTAGTGATTATTTTTTTATGGTTTAGAGGCAAAGTGGCATTGTAACAGCCTTGTGTGAGGACATTTTTTTTCTTGAAAAAGAACCCGTTTGTCGCACAAGCATGGTCGGATATGGCGAATGTTTCAGCCGGCGTTCAACGCAAGCTAACTACAGTTGATTCAGGTTGACGGTTGGCCGCTGTGCGGATTTCCATTGTTTTAAAACTTTGGAAAAAAAGTGGTCAAAGATTGGTGATTGAGTTTTTTTTTCTATATTTGCAAAAACAATAAAAATGCTATGATATGGATGTAAATGAAGTTACTTTCTTGAATCACTGTAGGTTGAGTGCTGCTGCGACGGGGAAAAAAATAAGCGTTATTTCCGTCTTTGTGATTCTTTTTTCGGTTTTAATCGTTGCGGGAGGACTGTTTCTGCTCTACTACAGCAGTACACTGCCCGAGGATATGCCGCACTATCTGGACAATATTCTGGGTCTGTTGGGCATCGGTCTCATTCTGGTGGCGGCTTCGCTGATTCCAATAGTAGTGAGGATGCGTCGCTTGGTGCATATTGGCAATGAACTGAAGGTGAATCCCGACATCACCCCCATCCGTTCCTTTATCCGTTCCAATTATGACTTCTGGCACTTTCTCACGACCTGGCTGATCGTGCTGTTTGTTCTGGTGGTTCTTTTCGCCCTGGTGCTCTATATTTATCTGCTGCCGACATTGTCCACCATTTGATTAATATGCTATTGAGGTCCGTCAACGTTGCTCCTGTTTTTCAGGGCAACATGTCGTACACTTTGCAATGGCGCGACTGCAATAATAATTCATAACGGTGGGTGCCGTTATAAAAAATAGAAATAATCAAGGATGCTTAGCGGAAAAAAATGAGAAGGCTCTCTTTTTGCTCCACATTAATTAAACTATTATCATGCGATACGAAGTCGATTTCTTAATTATAGGTTCCGGCATTGCGGGACTGAGTTTTGCCCTCAAGGTGGCTCCTTACGGCAAGGTTTGTATTTTGTCCAAAGGCGAGGCCTCGGAAGGTTCCACTCGTTATGCCCAGGGGGGCATCGCTGCAGTGCTGTATGACAGCGACAGTTTCGACAAACATATTCAGGACACCTTGGTGGCAGGTGACGGCATCTGCGACCGCGAGGTGGTGGAGATGACCATCCGCGAGGCTCCCGACCGCATCCGCGAACTGGTGCAGTATGGGGTCAATTTCGACAAGAGCAACGCCGGTGACCGTTTTGACCTCCATCGCGAGGGCGGCCACTCGGAGTTCCGCATCCTTCACCATAAGGACAATACGGGCGAGGAGATAGAACGCGGCCTGCTGGAGGCTATCCGCAACCATCCTAATATCGAGCTGAAAGAGAATCAGTTTGCTATCGACATCATCACCCAGCACCATTTAGGCCAGCGGGTGACGAAACATACACCCAACATCGAGTGCTACGGTGCCTATGCCCTGGATTGCAGCACCAACGTAATCGACACCTATCTGGCCAAGGTGACCCTGCTGGCCACAGGAGGCATGGGCAATGTCTACACCACTACCACTACGCCCATTATCTCTACCGGCGATGGAGTGGCCATGGTGCACCGCGCTCGTGGTGTGCTCAAAGACTTAGAGTTCATGCAGTTCCATCCCACTTCGCTCTACAATCCGGCTGAGAAGCCCGCATTCCTCATCACCGAGGCCATGCGTGGTGCCGGGGCCGTGCTGAAGGACTATCACGGCAACGAATTTATGCAGAAGTACGACAGCCGCCTCTCGTTGGCTCCGCGCGACATCGTAGCCCGCGCCATTGACAACGAGATGAAGATTGCCGGTGTGGACCACCTTTATCTCGATGCCCGCGGAATAGGCAAAGAGGAACTCATTAACGGATTCCCCAATATCTATGCCAAGTGCCTTGAATTGGGCATCAAGATTGATAAGGATATGATTCCTATCCGCCCCGCTGCCCACTATCAGTGCGGCGGCATCAAGGTGGACCGCAATGGCGAGTCCTCCATCCACCATCTCTATGCGGCGGGGGAATGTTCATGCACCGGTTTGCACGGTGGCAACCGCCTGGCCAGCAACTCACTGCTGGAGGCTGTGGTTTATGCCCACAATGCGGCCCAGAGTGCCATTGAACAGGTGAAGACGATAGACTTCTGCCACCAGGTGCCCGACTGGAATGCCGACGGTATGGTGCTCAACGAAGAGATGGTGCTCATCACCCAGACCAAACGCGAGCTGCAGGAACTGATGTGGAACTATGTGGGCATTGTGCGCAGCGATCTCCGTCTGCAACGTGCCTTCGACCGACTCAACCTTATCTATCGCGAGACCGAAGACCTCTACAACCGCTCTGTCCTTACCGAGGAGCTGTGCGAGTTGCGCAACCTTATTGCCTGTGCTTATCTCATAATCAAATTTGCCCGTGCCCGCCGCGAGAATGTGGGTCTGCACTACAGTATCGACTTGCTGAAAGAACAATCTAATCACTGACTTATCACTACTGCCTAAACGCCAATTCTTTTGGAATGACTTATAACTTCGACGAGATTATACCCCGCAAGGGAACCAATTGTGTCAAACACGATGGGCTGAAAATGTTTTTTGGCCGCGACGACTTGCTGCCCATGTGGGTGGCCGACATGGATTTCCGCTCTCCCGACTTTGTCATGGAGGCCATCCGTGAACGTTGCCAACATGAGGTTTTAGGTTACGCCATTCCTCCCGACAGCTATTGGGAGGCTGTCCAGAGCTGGCTTCGGAACCATTATCGCATTGAGGCGCAGCGCGAAACGCTCCACTATATCCCCGGCATTGTGGCCGGCATTGCCTTTGTGTTGCAGGCCATGACCAAGCCCGGCGACGGCATCTTGGTGACAACGCCGGTCTATCCGCCTTTCTTGGACCTGCCCAGCAATAGTGCCCGACAGCTGGTGGCCAGCCCGTTGCATGTGGCTGATGGTCGTTTTGCCATCGATTTTGACGATCTGGAGTGGCGAGCACGGCAGTGCAGTTGGATGATTCTGAGCAATCCCCACAACCCCGGCGGTACCGTTTGGGGCGAGGAGACTCTCAGCCGCATTGCCGAGATATGCTATCGCAATAATGTCAGCGTTATCTCGGATGAAATTCATGCCGACCTGACCCTGCCAGGCCATCACCACGTGAGCTTCAGCACGGTGAGCGACCATGCCCGCGACATCTCGGTTACGTTTATGGCTCCAAGCAAGACTTTCAATATTGCGGGACTGAGCAGTTCCGTGTGCTTTTGCCCCAACGAGTCGCTGCGTAGGCGTTTCTTTGGCTATCTGGATGGGTATGAGATTGCCAATGGCAATATTTTTGCCTATGTGGGAGCGGAGGCGGCTTTCCGTCAGGGAGAGGATTGGCTGCGGCAGATGCTGCAGTATGTGCAGCGTAATGTGGGATTCATGAATCAGTTTCTGTCAGAGCGGATGCCTTATGTGAAGGCAGTGCTGCCCGAGGCCTCTTATCTGCCATGGCTTGATTTCAATGGGCTGGGACTCTCCCATGACGAGCTGAAAGACCGCCTAATCAATCGTGCCAAGGTGGCCCTGAATGACGGCACCACCTTTGGCGGCAAGGCCTATCAGGGCTGTTTCCGGCTCAACATAGGCACCCCCCGAGCTGTGCTTCAGGAGGCTTTGGAGCGCATCTCTGCCGCCATGGAGTAGTAGGTTTTGTTGGAGACAAATGACAGGCCACACTTTACCGCCTGAGAGTGACCTTGTTGCAGGCATAGAGGGGGCTTGTGGCTGCAAAAAATGTACGAGAAATAGTTGAAAAAACTGTTTGATTGAATTTTTTTTCTTATTTTTGTTAGTCCAAACAGATATGCTTGCCAACAGTGTTGGCGGCATTTATCGTGTTGTAAGAGAAAGAATTAAATGATTATAAACTTTATTAATTAAACTACTATGTCATTACTCATTTTATTACAGGCTGCCGGTGAGATGGCCCTTGGCTATCTGGGAGCAGCAATTGGAGCAGGTTTGGCCACTATTGGTGCCGGTCTGGGTATCGGTAAGATTGGTCAGGGCGCAATGGAGGGCATGGCCCGCCAGCCCGAGGCTCGCGGCGGCATTCAATCCGCAATGATCATTGCCGCTGCTTTCGTTGAGGGCGTTGCCTTCTTCGCAGTCATCGTGTGCTTCTTGGTCATCATCCTTAAGTAGCTCCAATGGGGATTGGATGTTGGCGCGATTGGCGCCAACATCCAGTCTATTACTATTTTTGACAAGTTTTTCAATCAATTACGTGTCTATGAACAATCCTTTAATCAATCCTGGTATCGGTACTTTCTTTTGGATGCTGCTTTCCTTTGGGGTGCTAGTGTTCATTTTGGGCAAGTGGGGATGGCCCATGTTGCTCAAGTCGTTGACCAAACGCGAGAAGGATATAGAAGACTCGCTGAACGAGGCCCAGAAGGCCCGGGAGGAGATGAAGCAGCTGACGGCCCACAACGAGGAAATTCTGCGTGAGGCAAAAAGGGAACGCGACGAGATTATCCGCACGGCCAATCTCAGAGCCGAGCGCATAGCTGAGGACACAAAGGCCAGGGCCATGGCCGAGGCCGACGCCTTGATTGCCAAGGCCCGCCAGGATATAGAGAACGAGAAGAACCGCGCTATGGTGGACCTGCGCAATGAAATTGCCAATCTTTCCATAGACATTGCACAGCGGCTGATTGAGTCGGAACTCTCTGACCAAAAGAAGGCCGATGCGCTCATCAAGAAGGAGCTTCAGGAGGCTCACCTAAATTAGACTCAGACGTGCAAGACTACCGTATCAATATCAACTATGCGAAGGCACTCATGCAGCTGGCCGCCGAGACGGGCGAACAGGAGCAGGTGAGTGCCGACATGCGGCTGGTGCATCAGGTGTGTGCCGAGAACCGCGAGCTGAACGCCGTCTTCGACAATCCCCAGATTAAGGCAGGCAAGAAGGCTGGCATTCTGACGGACCTCTTTGGGGAACACGTGTGCAAGACCACGCGCGAGTTTTTGCTCTTCGTGGTGCGCAAGAAACGTTCAGTCAACCTGAAGGGCATTAGTGCCATGTATCTTGACCTCTACAGGGAGAGCCGCGGCATCGTCCTTTCGCACCTCACCACGGCCCATCCCGTAGATGAGGAGACACAGGAACTCGCGGTCAAGACTATTGCCGACTTCACCCACAAGCAGGTGGAGCTACAGACCCATGTGGACCCTGCTGTGCTGGGCGGGTTGTCTATGGAGTTCGATGGCTATATGTTCGATGCCACGGTGGCCGCCCGACTGGCCAAGTTGCGACGCCGTTTTGAAGAGAATGTTTACGAAAGCAAACTTTAACCTTTAACTAAGTATAAAACTCATCAACTAAAATATGTCAGAAATTAAACCTGCCGAAGTGTCGGCAATTCTGAAGAAACAACTGGCTGATGTCCATCTGGACGTGACGTTGGAAGAGGTGGGCACGGTGCTGACCGTCGGTGACGGCATAGCGCGTGTCTACGGCCTTGGCAACGCCCAGGCAGGCGAACTGGTGGAGTTCTCCACCGGGGAGCAGGGCATCGTGCAGAACCTGGAGGAAGACAATGTGGGTGTGGTGATGCTGGCCGAGGCATCCACCATTAATGAGGGAGACTCGGTCAAACGCACCAAGCGCATCGCCTCCATCAAGGTGGGCGAGGGGCTGGTGGGCCGCGTGGTGAACACTATCGGCCATCCCATAGACGGCAAGGGGCACATCGAAGGCGAGCTGTTCGACATGCCGCTGGAGCGCAAAGCCCCGGGTGTCATATTTCGCCAGCCTGTGGAGCAACCCCTGCAGACCGGCATCAAGGCCATCGACTCCATGATTCCTATTGGCCGTGGCCAGCGCGAGCTGATTATCGGTGACCGCCAGACAGGCAAGACGGCCATTGCCATAGATACGATTATCAACCAAAAGAAGAACTTCGAGGCTGGGGACCCAGTCTACTGCATTTATGTGGCCTGCGGACAGAAAGGGTCTACGGTGGCCAACTTGGTGAAGAACCTGGAGCAGAAAGGGGCCATGGCCTATACCATAGTAGTGGCCGCAACGGCATCAGACCCTGCCGCCATGCAGTTCTACGCACCCTTTGCAGGAGCCGCCATCGGCGAGTATTTCCGCGACACGGGACGCAACGCACTGGTCATTTATGACGACCTGAGCAAACAGGCCGTGGCCTACCGCGAAGTGTCCCTGCTGCTGCGTCGCCCGCCGGGACGCGAGGCCTACCCGGGCGATGTGTTCTACCTGCACAGCCGTCTGCTGGAGCGTGCCGCCCGCATCATTCAGAGCGACGACATTGCACGTCAGATGAACGACCTGCCCGCCTGCATGAAGGATCGCGTGAAGGGTGGTGGTTCGCTGACAGCCCTGCCCATCATTGAGACACAGGCAGGCGACGTTTCGGCCTACATACCCACCAATGTGATTTCCATCACTGACGGACAGATATTCCTAGAGACCAACCTCTTCAATGCCGGCATCCGCCCCGCCATCAATGTGGGCATATCGGTGTCGCGCGTGGGCGGCAAGGCCCAAATTAAGTCAATGAAGAAAATTGCCGGTACGCTCAAATTGGACCAGGCGCAGTACAGGGAGTTGGAAGCCTTCTCTAAGTTTGGCTCCGACCTCGACGCTGCCACCAAGGCGGTGCTGGACAAGGGCGCCCGCAATGTGGAAATACTGAAGCAGCCACAGTACAGCCCTATGGATGTGGCCGACCAAGTGGCCATCATCTTCTGTGGCACCAAGGGGTTGCTCCAGCAGGTAGCCACCAACCGCGTGAGGGAGTTCGAGAAAGATTTCCTCTTCTCGCTCCACCAGAACCACCCCCAGGTGCTGGAAAACCTGGGCAAGGGCAAGCTTCTTGACGAGGACATGGACATCATGCGCCGAGAGGCACTTGAAATGGCCGAAAGATACAAATAACCCCTTAAAACTAGTTTTGGGTATATGGCAAACTTAAAAGAAGTACGCACACGTATCGCTTCGGTGAGTTCAACGCAGCAGATCACCTCGGCCATGAAGATGGTTTCGGCTGCCAAGTTTCGCCGTGCGCAGGTGGCCATCATAGGCATGAGGCCCTACGCCAAGCAACTGAACGACATCGTGTGCGACATCGACACCGGCGACGGGGTGCAGACCCCCTATCACGAGGTGCGGAAACTGGGTCGGGTGCTGCTGGTGGTAGTCACTTCCAACAAAGGGCTGTGTGGTGCTTTCAACAGCAATGTCATCAAACAGGCGCAGGCCCGCATCGAATACTATAAGGCCCACGCCACCCCTGCCGAGCCTGCCGACCTCAGCATGATAACCATTGGCAAACGAGGCAGCGAGTTTTTTGCCAAGCATTTCGACAAGGTGGTGGGCTGCTATGACGAGATGCTGGATGCCATCAGTTTTGATTCAGCAGCCAATTTGGCTGACCAGTTAATGCAGCAGTTCTGCCAAAAGAAGTACGACCGCATAGAGCTTATATACAATCAGTTCAAGAACTCACTGGTGCAGATTCTCTCTACCGAGCAGTTCTTGCCCATCGTGCCGCAGAAGGAGGCCAAACCCGACTCAAAAGAGGTGGCCAATGACTATATTTACGAACCGTCGAAGGAGGAAATTCTGCGCGAGATGGTACCACTGACGCTGCGGTCCCATTTTTATCGTGTGCTGCTGGACTCGCTGGCTGCGGAGCACGGTGCCCGAATGAATGCCATGCAGAAGGCCACGGACAATGCTACCGAATTGCTGAAAGAGTTGCGCCTGAGCTACAATAAAGCCCGCCAGGCGGCCATCACCAACGAGATTATCGAAATCGTGAGCGGTTCAGAGGCCTTGAAAGGATAAATATCTATATAATGTTATAAACTTAATAAAAAATCAATGAAGAAATTATCAACCCTGTTGCTTATGACACTGGTTACGGTGGCGGTGATGGCTGCCCCGGTGAAATCGGACGAAGCAACCCGTGTGGCCAGCCATTTTTGGTCGGCAGTTAGTACTCAGCCCATCGAGGAAATCCATCTCGTATCCCAGACGGATTTCACCGAGTTCTTTATTTTTGATGTCAACCAAGGCAGCGGTTTCGTGATTGTGGCGGCCGACGATGTGGCCTATCCTATTTTGGGCTATTCCCTCAACAGCCCTGCGGGCGAAATGGGACCAGAGACCCGCTTTTGGCTGGGGCAATATGCCGCCGAAATCGACGCTTTGGCGGAAGGCTCTGTTCAGGTAGACCCCGCCCTCAGGCAGTATGTTGCCGAAGAGTGGAACCAGTTGCGCCAAGGCTCTTGGCAACAGCCCAAAAATACCAACACCGTGGCCCAGCTGCTTACCACCCAGTGGAACCAGAGCCCTTACTACAACGCCCTTTGTCCTCAGGGCACCCCGGTAGGGTGTACTGCCACCGCGGCCAGCCAAATTATGAAGTTTTGGAACCATCCGGTTGTCGGCAACGGCACCCACACCTACTCCTCCAGCTACGGTATGCTCACGGTCGATTTTGGCAGCACCACCTATGACTGGGATAATATGCCTAACCGCCTCACCAGCTACAGCACTTCTGCACAGCACCAAGCCGTCTCCACCCTTTGCTATCATGTGGGTGTGTCGGTGAATATGAACTATGGCCCCGACGGCAGCGGTGCCCCTGTTTTGGGCTATGGCCCCTCCGTGCAGACGGCCCTTGTGGACTATTTTAATTACGAGAACACGCTCAGGGGCATCTATAAGTCCAGCTACACCGATGCCACTTGGACTGCTACGCTGAAGGAAGAACTTGACGAAGGTCGCCCCATCCTTTATGCTGGCTATGACAGCGAGGCCGGACACGCCTTTGTTTTCGACGGCTACAACAGCAGCAGCCAGTTCCACGTCAACTGGGGCTGGGGTGGCAGCTACGACGGCTATTTTGTCGTTGGTGCCCTCAATCCTGGTGGTGGTGGCGTCGGCACCAACGGCTCCAACACCTTCAACTATAACAACCAGGCGCTCATTGGCATCCAGCCCAAACCCACGCTGGCCGCCACCCCCTCGTTGCTTTCTTTCGATGTCGCTGGCGGCACCACCACTGTCGAAGTGCGCAGCGACTTTGGTGTCGACAGCAACTGGACGGCCACCACGGATGTCCCCTGGCTGACCCTCACCCCCGCCACAGGACTCGGCAATGGGACCGTCACCAACATGCAGGTGACAGTGGCCGCCACCACTGAAGGTCAACCCCGTTCGGCCAATATCACCATCGTGCAGGCTGCAGACACCCTCTTGCTGCCCGTGCATCAGCATTCTTGTCACAGCGCTGATATGTGCACCCTCACGGTCAACATGACCGACCGCTCCGGCGACGGATGGGATGACGGTTATGTCTCTTTCTCCTCCACCTCTGGTGCCATCTATGGGACGGCTTCACTGCGGGTTGGCTCCTATGGCACCCAGACCATTCAGGTCTGCCCCGACACGGTGATAGTCACTTGGTGCGGCAGCCTCCGCGACCAACAGTGTGGCTATTTCGTCGAGAATGCCGACGGCCAGATGTGGATGGAACACGAAGCCGGCTCCTCGCTCGATACTCCCGACACCATCATTGCTCCCTGTTCCAATCAGGGCGGCTTGCCCACACATACCTACCTCTTGGAAGTCGAACCCAACGACTCCACCTATGGCTATGTCACCGGAGCCGACAGCAATGTTCATTTCGCCGAGTACCGCACCATTCAGGCCTTTGCCAATCCCGGCTATCGCTTCGTCCGTTGGAGTGACAACATCTACGACAATCCTCGCGATGTGGTCATGGTCCGCGACCGAGAGTTCACGGCACGCTTCTCCAGTCTAGGCGACGATACTGTGCAATACGACAACAACCACTACAAGACAGTCTTTGGCGGCGGCAGCAACTTCAAGTGGGGCATCAGGTTGGAAACGACCGACCTGGTGGCTCGCCGTCAACTTACCGGTGTCAAGTTCTACGGACCCGCCAGAGGCCGCTACACCGTCTCCATCTATCAAAACGCCAACAATATCCCCTATGCTATGGTCTACGAGCAGTCCGCAAACGTCACTTGGCGCACTGTGGGCACATGGAATTATGTGGTCTTCGACACCCCCGTTACCATTGACCACACCCGCCCCATGTGGATTGTCATTTCGGCCCCCAGCGTTGGAGCGCCTGCCGCCATGACCTCGTGGTGCGGCAACAACAACGGAAGCCTCTACACCGAAGACGGTGGCCAAACCTGGCAGTCCCTTCCCGAGACCGACCTGGGCACCTGGATGATTCGTGCCGTGATGCCTGTCGACCACAGTGAGTACACCCTCACCGTCTCCTCCACCCGTCCCGCCTGGGGCACCGTCACCGGTGGCGGCCTCTATCGCTATGGCGAATTGGTCACCATTCAGGCCCTCCCCAAGGATGGCTACCTCTTTGAGCGTTGGGGCGACAACAACACCCTCAATCCGCGCAAGGTGGTTGTTACGAGCGATTCCATCATCCGTGCTTTCTTTACCAAGAGCCAAGTGGGTGTTGACGATCTGGCTGCCGAAGGCATCGACATTGCCACTCAAGGCCAAACCCTCCTTATCCGTGGAGCCGAAGGCAGAGCCGTGCGGGTCTATGACCTCATGGGCCGCAACCTCTACCTCTCCGAGCACTTCGACGGTGCCCCCGTTCGCCTGCCCTCCACTGGCATCTATATGGTTCGCATCGACGACAAGGCTGCCCGCCGTGTCGTGGTCTATGGTAAATAGCACAAAAAGAAACTAATCGTCTTATGGAAAAGAAAAACAGCAATGTAGTAGCAATTGTGACCATGATTTTCATGTTCGCAATGATTTCCTTTGTCACCAATATGGCGGCCCCCTTTGGCAACATCTGGCGCAACCATTATGAATGGGCCGGCATGTTGGGCAACATGATGAATTTCTTGGCATACCTCTTCATGGGCATTCCCGCCGGCAAGATGCTCTCCAAGATAGGCTACAAGAAAACCGCCCTTATCGCCCTTGCTGTGGGCTTTGTAGGCATGGTCATACAGTATCTCTCCAGCCGAGTGGGTGCCACCGTGGCCACCTTCTCTGTGGCAGGCCAGCCCGTCATGCTCAACTATGTCATCTACCTCTTGGGCGCCTTCATCTGTGGCTTCTGTGTCTGCATGCTCAACACCGTGGTCAACCCCATGCTCAACATCCTGGGCGGTGGCGGCAACCGCGGCAACCAGCTCATCCAGACCGGTGGCACCTTCAACTCCCTCACTGGCACGCTTACCCCCCTCCTGGTGGGTGCCCTGATAGGCCAGGTGACCGACAAGACTGCCATGAGCGACGTGGCCCCGTTGCTGTTCATTGCCATGGGTGTCTTTGCGCTGGCGTTTGTCATCATCTGCTGTGTCAAATTTGTCGAGCCCAACCTGGGCAAAATCAAGCCTGAAGTCAAGGACAAACACAGTGCCTGGAGCTTTCGCCATCTGGTGTTGGGCGTGGTGGCCATCTTCTTCTATGTGGGCATCGAAGTGGGCATCCCTAACGAGCTCAACTTCTACCTCACCGACGACCCCGCCTGCGGTGCCGCCATCGGTGGCGCGGTGGCAGCCATCTACTGGCTGCTCATGATGGTGGGCCGTGCCCTCAGCACCGCCATCAGCGGCAAAGTCTCCACCAAGGCCCAGCTCTCCTTTGTTTCCATCCTGGCCATCATCCTCATCGTTGTGGCCATCATCCTGCCCGACACCATCCGGGTCTCCATGCCCGGCTACAGCGTGGCCGATGGCTTTGCCATGTTCCAGGTGCCCATCAGTGCCCTCTTCCTGGTTCTTTGTGGCCTGTGCACCTCCCTCATGTGGGGCGGCATCTTCAACCTCTCCGTCGAGGGGTTGGGCAAATATACCGAGCAAGCCTCCGGCATCTTCATGATGATGGTCGTTGGCGGCGGCGTCATGCCCTTCATCCAGAACGCCATTGCAAAGAGTATCGGCTATATGGGCAGCTACTGGATCGTGGTGGCCATGCTGGCCTACATCCTCTTCTATGCCATGGTGGGCTGCAAAAACGTCAACAAAGACATTCCAGTCGAGTAACCCTCTCTCGCAATAGTCCTATACCCAAGGCCTTTCTCCCATCCGTGGCAGAAAGGCCTTGTTTTTTCTACCACGCAGCATGCCTAACCCCGCCCCAGATTTCCCAACGCAACTAAAATGCTATCTGATAGGTTCCTACTCGCTCTTCTTTCGAGTGGGCAGCGTTGAGGCAACGATAGTGATTTGGGCAGGAATCGTGATTAGACCGACACTTGGTCGTTCAAGGTCTATTTATGCCATATTAGCATTTCTTTCGGCATCTTGGCCACTCCCTGTCTCGTTGTAGCCCGCTACGCCTACGACCCCGCGGGCAATCTGACCAAGGAGACCAACTCTCTGGGCGAAATAAATTACGACTACACATACTACAGACTGTTAAACAAACGTTATTGTATGACGTTTTCTCGCCTGGGCATAGTGCAAACACTGAGAGATTTGCCCTCTGCGCTCGGCTTATCGAAAACGTTATTTCATGACGGGAAACGACGTGACATACACCTACGGCATCAGCGGCAGGACGGAAGACGGAGCTGCGCAAAGCGAGAGAAGAACAAACTCGTTTGTTTTTCCGAGCCAAAGCAGCGTTGGCGTAGCCAACCCTATGAAAAATCACGCAGGGAATTTCTATGAGGTACTCTCCTCTACATCTACAACATTGAAAAATCCAGCGCAGACTCTAAAGAAACCTAGCGTAATGCCTAGCAATTTGCCTGGAATAACTATAAAATAACTATAAATCCATGAGGAAATCGTTTTTTATTTTGATACTATTAAATGGAATTGTTCTTCATTTGAATGCTCAGAATATATTTTCCCCAATAGAGAAATGTGATTCAATAATAATTGATTGCATTAATCCCGCAA
>ODAI011010126.1_pt1 | contig 26666 bp, 23 predicted proteins | sample 1539321 | NCBI WGS metagenome assembly ODAI01 (sample SAMN02144231, study PRJEB22623) | gut metagenome | biome: sheep rumen | host: Ovis aries | place: New Zealand
GGCGGATCCAGGGGAAGACCATCAGCCGTATCCGTTTCCTGCAGAAAGTACTGGAGCATTCGCGCGTGATTGACCCCGGCGTCTTGCCCAAAGACCAGGTCGGCCTTCTGAGCCGGGTAGAGTTCACGAATCTTTCCACGAATACCCGCATGAGTTTCGAGATCGTCAGTCCGCACGAGATGGACCTTGAGGCGGGTAAGATTTCGCTGAAATCGCCCATCGGGGCCGCGCTGATGGGTAAAAAGGTCAGCGAGACCGTGGAGGTCCGGGTCCCCTCCGGAACCTTGCGCCTGAAAATAGAAAGCATCACGCCCGGCGGAGCGTGATGCATGAACCTGTTCAAATTCCCGCTTACAGCAGCTTTTAGACAAAAATTGCCCGGGCTGCAGACCCGGGCATGGAATCTTTTTTGAAAAGGACGCTATTTCTTGGTGGTGATGATGATGACGCCGTTGCCGGATTGGGAGCCGTAGATGGCAGTGGAGGCGGCATCTTTGAGCACTTCGATGGAATCTACGTCCTGGGGGTTTATGCCGCTGATATCATCCACATGGACCCCGTCCACGATGAACATCGGGTCCGTGGCGTCGGAGTTGGTGCCCACGCCGCGGATAATGATGCGTTCGCCGTTCACCTGGACGCCCGGGCACCGGCCTTTGATCATTTCGAAAATGCTGGAATAGGACTCCATCTGCCGGTTGTTCTTGACCTTGGAGACGGAGGTGGTCATCTGGTCTTCCGAGACGGAACCGTAGCCGATGTTTACGGTTTCGTTGGACAGGGGCCCATTGGGGCGGGATGTGCCGCAGGAGCAGAGCAGCAGTGCCGATGCGAGGATAATGCAGAATTTTCTCATAACAGGGCAAATATAAGCTTTCCCCATAAAAATGTCAAGAAATACTTACAGAAAAACCTGTCGGATAAACGGAGTCTGGTACTGGTAGGCGATCTTGGTGAGGTCCCATCCCGGGTGGGTGAGGATCAGGGCGGCACGTTTCCCGACCGTGACGGAGCCGTATTCTTCGCTTAACCCCATGGCATAGGCGCTGTTCAGGGTGACGGCGTTGAACGCTTCCACGGGCGTGAGCCGCATGCGGATGCAGCCCAGGGCCATCACAAAGCGCATGTCTCCGGACGGGGAAGACCCGGGGTTGTAGTCCGAGGCCAGCGCCACCCCCAGTCCGGCCCTCAGGAATTCCCGGGCTTTGCCGTACGGGAGGCCCAGGAAGAAGGAAGATCCGGGAAGCATGGTGGGCATGGTGGCGCTTCCGCGGAGCGCTTCGATTTCGGCCTCCGTGGTGCGCTCCAGGTGATCGACCGACAAGGCGCCGAAGCGGACGCCCACCTGCACGCCGCCGCTCACGGCCAGCTCGTTGGCGTGGATCTTGGGCGTAAGCAGCCCCCTGGAGGCTTCCAGGATGCGGGCGGTGTCTTCCACGGTGAAAAAGCCCTCGTCGCAGAAGACATCTACGAAATCGGCCAGCCGGGCAGCCTCCGGAAGCATCCGGATCACGGCCTGGACGTATTCTTCGTGCGTGTACCCGCGCCCCACGGCATGCGCGCCCAGGAAGGTGCTTTTCACGGTGGCGGGAACGGTCTGCCCGATTCGGCGGATCACCCGGAGCATCTTCAGCTCGTCCTCCGGGTTGAGCCCGTAGCCGCTTTTGATCTCCAGGGCCACCGTCCCTTTCGCGAGCATCTCCTCTACGCGGGGAAGCGACTCCCGGTACAGCTCCTCCTCGGAGGTGCGGTGCAGCAGGTCGGCCGAATTCAGGATACCGCCTCCGCGGGCGGCAATCTCCTCGTAAGACAGGCCGTTGATCTTGTCCAGGAATTCCCCGTCCCGGCTGCCTGCATACACCACGTGGGTATGGCTGTCGCAGAAACCGGGCATAATCATGCCGCCTAAGGCATCTATGGCTTCTTCTCCAAAGTGGGAAGGGCAGGTGGACATGGGGCCGAACCCGGCGATGCGGCCGTCCTCGATGCGCAGCCAGGCATTTTCCATCGATCCGGTAAACCCTTGTTCAATGCCCTCTGTCCGCAGTTTGCCCTGCGGCTGGATGCCGGTGAGGAGGCCGATATTGCGGATAATCATCATCGGAGGAACTCTTCCCTTTGCAGGAATTCAATGGATTTGACAATCAGCGGATGCATGTAGGTGTCCTGCTCCACAAAGGGGACTTCCTTCCTGTAGGCCTCGAAGACCTTTTCCAGGGCGGGGGAGGACTTGAGCGGGCGGCGGAACTCCAGTGCCTGGGCGGCATTGAACAGCTCGATGGCCAGGACCGTCTCCGTGTTGTCCACCACGCGGACCAGTTTGGTGGCGCTGTTGGACCCCATGGAAACATGGTCCTCCTGGCCCTGGGAAGACGGAATGGAGTCGCAGGAGGCGGGCCAGCACAGTCCCTTGTTCTGGCTGACGATGTTGGCGGCCGTGTACTGCGGAATCATGAATCCGCTGTTCAGGCCGGGTTCCGTGACCAGGTACTTCGGGAGCCCCCTGAGCCCGTGGATCAGCTGGTAAGTCCTTCTTTCAGAGATGCTGGCCAGCTCGCTCATGGCAATGGCGAGCGAATCCATGGGGATGGCGATGGGCTCGCCGTGGAAGTTTCCGGCCGATATAACCATGTCCTCGTCCGGGAACACGTTGGGGTTGTCCGTGGCGGAATTGATTTCGTTCTCGATTACCGACTTCACATACATGATGTTGTCTTTCACGGCTCCGTGCACCTGCGGGATGCAGCGGAAGCTGTAGGGGTCCTGTACGTGCTCCTTGGGCCGGCGGATGAGCTCGCTCCCTTCCAGGAGCTTCATGAAGGATTCGCCCGTGAGGATCTGTCCCACGTGCGGGCGCAGTTTGTGGGTCAGGGGCAGGAAGGGCTCTATACGGCCGTCGTAGGCGTCCAGGGACATGGCCCCGATCACGTCGGCCCATTTGCTCAGGCGCATGCTCTTGATCAGGCACCAGATGGCGTGCGCGCTCATGAACTGGGTGCCGTTCAGAAGGGCCAGGCCTTCCTTGCTCTGCAGCCGGATGGGCTCCCAGCCTTTTTCGGCCCAGACTTCGGCCGAAGGGCGGATCTTTCCTTTATACAGGACTTCGCCCATCCCGATCAGGGGCAGGCTCAGGTGTGCCAGCGGAGCCAGGTCGCCGGAGGCGCCCAGGGACCCCTGCTGGTACACGACGGGCAGGATGTCCTCGTTGAACATGTCTATCAGGCGCTGGACGGTGACCAGCTGCGCCCCCGAATGGCCGTAGGAGAAATTCTGGACCTTGAGCAGGAGCATCAGTTTCACAATCTCCGGACGCACCTTCTCGCCGGCGCCGCAGGCGTGGGACATCACCAGGTTGTGCTGCAGCTGGGAGAGGTCTTCCTTGGGGATGGATACATTATATAAGGAGCCGAAACCGGTGGTGACCCCGTAGATGGGCCGGTCCAGGTCTTCCATCTTGCGGTCCAGGTACTCGCGGCATTTGACGATGGCCGCCGTCGCCTCCTGGGACAGCATGATCTTTTCGTGGTTCTCGATGATGTTTTTCAGTCTCTCCAGCGAGAGATGGGCATGGGATATGGGATGCATGTCAGGATAAGGTTTTTCGGATTAAGTTTTCGTCGGCAAAATGGGGAAGGGTGACCTGAAGGCCGGGGGTGCGGGCCATTTCCCGCTCGATGGCGAAGCGGGCCCCTTCGTTACGGGCCCAGCTGCGGCGGGCGATGCCGTTGTTCACGTCCCAGAACAGCATTTCACGGATGTGGCGGGCACTGTCTTCGCTGCCGTCGATGACCATGCCGAATCCGCCGTTTATCACTTCGCCCCAGCCTACGCCGCCGCCGTTGTGGATGCTCACCCAGGTGGCGCCGCGGAATCCGTCCCCGATCACATTCTGGACAGCCATGTCGGCACAGAAGCGGGAACCGTCATAGATGTTGGAGGTCTCCCGGAAGGGGGAGTCGGTGCCGGAGACGTCGTGATGGTCGCGTCCCAGGACGATGGGGCCGGAGATTTCCCCTTTCCGGATGGCCTGGTTGAAAGCCAGGGCTATTTGGGTGCGGCCTTCGCAGTCGGCATACAGGATGCGGGCCTGGGAGCCCACCACCAGGTGGTTCCGTCCGGCTTCGCGGATCCAGTGGATGTTGTCCTGCATCTGGCCTTTGATCTGAGCCGGGGCGTCCTGGGAAAGGCGTTCCAGGACGGAGACCGCCAGTGCGTCGGACTTGGCCAGGTCTTCCGGTTTTTCGCTCATGCACACCCAGCGGAACGGGCCGAAACCATAGTCGAAGTAGAGCGGGCCCATGATGTCCTGCACGTAGGACGGATAGCGGAAAGTGCCGTCCTCTTTCAGGATGTCGGCTCCGGCGCGGGAGCTTTCCAGCAGGAAGGCGTTGCCGTAGTCGAAGAAATACATGCCCCGGGCGGCGAGGCGGTTGACGGCGGCAACGTGGCGGCGCAGGGACTCCTGCACGGCGCTCCGGAAGCGTTCCGGCTCGTCTGCCATCATGCGTTTACTCTCCTCCAGGCTGTATCCCACGGGGTAGTAGCCGCCGGCCCAGGGGTTGTGGAGGGAGGTCTGGTCGGAGCCCAGGTCCACCCGGATGTCTTCGTCGGCCAGGCGTTCCCACAGGTCCACCACGTTGCCCACGTAGGCCAGGGAAACGACCTCCTTGTTCTCCACCGCCTTGCGGATGCGGGGAATGAGCTCGTCCAGGCTCTCGTGCAGCTCGTCCACCCAGCCTTGCTCGAAGCGCTTCCGGGCCGCTTTGGGGTTCACCTCGGCCGTGACGCTCACCACACCGGCTATGTTGCCGGCCTTGGGCTGGGCGCCGGACATGCCGCCCAGGCCTGCCGTGACAAACAGGAGCCCGCCGCGGTCTTCACCGTCCATGCCTTTGGCTATCAGCTGCTTCCGGGCGGCGTTCATCACCGTAATGGTGGTCCCGTGCACAATGCCCTGCGGGCCGATATACATGTAACTGCCGGCGGTCATCTGGCCGTACTGGCTCACGCCCAGCGCATTCATGCGCTCCCAGTCGTCCGGTTTGGAGTAGTTGGGGATGACCATGCCGTTGGTCACGATCACCCGGGGGGCGTCCTTGTGGCTGGGGAACAGGCCCAGCGGGTGGCCGGAGTACATGACCAGCGTCTGCTCGTCGGTCATGGTGCAGAGGTACTGCATCACCAGGCGGTACTGCGCCCAGTTCTGGAAGATGGCGCCGTTTCCGCCGTAGATGATCAGCTCGTGCGGATGCTGGGCCACCCTTTCGTCCAGGTTGTTCTGGATCATGGCCATGATAGCTGCGGCCTGGCGGCTGCGGGCGGGGTATTCGTCTATCGGCCGGGCATATATCTTATAGGAAGGCCGATACCTGTACATGTAGATGCGGCCATAGTCTTTCAGCTCCTGCGCAAACTCCGGCGCCAGCTGCGCATGCAGGTTTTCCGGGAAATAGCGCAGGGCGTTCTTCAGGGCGAGGACTTTCTCTTCCGGTGTCAGGATGTCCTTGCGCTTGGGGGCATGGTTGATGGCGGTGTCGTATGGTTTGGGCTCCGGCAGCCTGTCGGCCGGAATCCCTGCCAGGATCTCTTCTGCGAATGTCATTGTCTGTCTATGTGGTTGTTAACTTCTTCCAGTACTTGTTTCTCCAGCTCCTGTGCCTGCCGGACGATTTCGCCGGCCCTTTGCAGCAGCGGCAGGGCGGGCGTCTTGTCTTTCAGGGAGGCGGCGTTGATGCGGACATTCAGGGCGGCGCCCCGGATGCCGGCTGTGGCGGCCAGGGCGGCTACACCGGCGTCGGACGCGCTGGCGGGATTGCCGCTGCGGGCCATCTCCAGGGCCAGCGGAAGGGCCTCCAGGGCGGCTTCCATGGTCATGAGCGGCACCTGGGCGGCATACAGGGTGGCCTCTTCCAGGGCTTTGTCCCGGGCGGCTTTCTCCTCGGCCGTTCCCTTGGGCATGGAGAAGACGTCCATGATGCGGTTGAAGGCGGCGGTGTCCTCGTCGATCAGGCCCAGAAGGCGCGTCACAAGCTGCTGGCCCTTTTCGGCCACGTCGGAGAATTCCTTCCAGCGGCTGTCCCAGCCCCGCTTGTGGGCGCTCAGATTGGCGACCATGGTGGCCAGGGCGGCCCCGAAGGCCCCCATGCAGGCCGATATGCTGCCGCCGCCCGGCGCCGCGGATTCCGATGCGGTCTCCTCGGTGAAGGCGCGCACCGTCATTCCGGTAAGTCCCGCTTTCCCGTCGTCCATCAGGTACTCGATCACCTTCTCCTTGGGATTGAAGGGTTTCAGGTCGTCCAGGGACATGGACTTCACGGCGATTCTCACGATTTCCTCTTCGGGAATGCCCAGGGAACGCTGCTGTTTCTCCAGGTAAAAGCGGCCGGCTTCCAGCAGGACCCGTTTCGGGACCAGGCCCACGATCTCTGCGCCGGTGACGCGGAGTCCGCGGGCGGCTGCTGCGCGGGAAACTTCTTCAAAAGCTACGTGCAGGGGGGTGGCATCGATGTCGGTGATGTTCATGGACACTTGGGCGATGCCGTATTCGTCTATGTACCAGCCGATCGCCTTGCAGCCCTTGAGGGTTCCGGGAATCCAGATCTGCTCCCCGTTTTCGTCTTTGAGGAGTTTTCCGGTGAGGGAGCCTCCTTCACGGGCTTTTCGGCCTTTTTCCCGGACGTCGAACGCCACGGCCATGGCCCGGCGGGGAGAGGTGGTGTTCAGGTTGAAGTTCACGGCTACCAGAAAGTTCCGGGCACCCACGTTGCTGGCGCCCGCTTTGGCGGCCACCTCGTCGTAGGCGCCGCCGAAGTCCGGCTTGCGGTCCGGGTCGGCCATTTTCTCGGGAAGGGCCTCGTACTCTCCGGCGCGGCAGACTGCCAGATTCTTGCGCTCCGGCTTTTGGGCGGCGGCTTCATAGAGGTAGCAGGGGATGCCCAGTTCCTCGTACATGCGCCAGGCCAGTTTCCTGGCCAGGGCCGCACATTCCTCCAGGGTGATGCCGCTTACGGGAATCAGCGGGAGCACGTCGGTGGCGCCGCTCCGGGGATGGGCGCCGTGGTGACGGCGCATGTCAATGAGTTCCTGCGCCTTTTTCGCGCCTTGGAAGGCCGCTTCCACAACGGGTTCCGGCTCTCCCACGAAGGTGACTACGGTCCGGTTGGTGGCTTCTCCCGGGTCCACGTCCAGTACCTTTACCCCTTCTATGGCCGATATGGCCGCAACGATGGCGTCTATGATGGTTTTGTCGCGTCCTTCACTGTAATTGGGTACGCATTCGATAATTTTTTTCATTCTTTAGGTTATTAGTTATAACTAATCGGGCCCATAAAGTTAAGAATTTTTTCTCGAAGGTAGAATAAGTTTTTAATTGAGATTTCCAAATTCTGGCAAAATTGCCAGGATTGGGTTCCGGCCCGAAAGGGTGCTATCTTGCAGGAAAAAAGGAAGAGTTATGGAAAAGAGAGAGAAATCCCAAAAAGAGCGGCTGCTGGAAGAGGCGGCCGGTGCGTGTGTGTATTGCGGTCATCCCCTTACGGCAGAAAGCCTGGAGACAGACCATATCGTCCCGCGCTCCAAAGGCGGAACCAACGAATACGGGAACAAGGTATGCGCTTGTCCCGCGTGTAACGCCGCCAAGGCAGACTTGGACATCCGCGGGTTCCTGGCCGGGTTCAGCGGGCGCCGGCGCCGCAAGTACGAGAACCGCCTGGACGCCCTGGTGGAGCAGGGCAAAATGTCCCAGGCCAAACGGGCCCTGCTGTCAGACTATCGGACACCCTCCGGCCTGCCATATTGGCAGGATGGGTGCGGTGGCAGGCATTTTGAAGGGGAACAGGCCGGATATTCAATGGAATTATGGCTGATAAAAAGAAAAACAATAAACAGGAAGTACCTGACAATAAAAAGCTTGCTGCTTTAGAAGCACGAGTAGAGGGATTGAACGAACAGTTGGAGGAAGCGGAAGAAAAGCGCAAGGAAGCCGTCACCCAGGCAGACCAGGCCCGGCAGCAGGCGGCAGATGCCAAGGCGGATTACCTGCGCCTGATGGCAGAGTTTGACACCTTCCGCCGCCGCACGGCAGAGGAGAAACTGGCCCTGGTCAGTTCGGCCTCGGCCGACACCATCAAGGGCCTTCTCCCTATTCTGGACGATTGTGAAATCGCCCTCGCCGCGCTGGAAAGCAGCAATGATTCGGAGTCGGCGAAGGCCGGTACCCAGATGATCTTCACCAAGCTTACCACTTTCCTCAAAGGGAAGGGGCTGGAGCGGATAGAGGCCAAGGGTGCGGATTTCGACACGGAACTCCATGAGGCTGTCACCACTTTCCCGGCTCCGTCGGAGGACCAGAAGGGGAAGGTGATCGATGTGGTTCAGACGGGATACACCCTGGGCGGAAAGGTTCTCCGTTACGCTAAAGTTGTTGTAGGAGCATAATTATGGCTAACAAGAGAGACTACTACGAGGTTCTGGGGGTAGACAAGAAAGCCTCGGCCGACGAAATCAAGTCGGCCTACCGGAAACTGGCCCTTAAATGGCATCCGGACCGTTGGGTAAACGGCACGGACGCGGAGAAAAAAACGGCGGAAGACCATTTCAAGGAAGCGGCAGAGGCTTATTCCATCCTCAGTGACCCCGACAAGCGTGCCAAGTACGACCAGTTCGGCTTTGCCGCAGATCAAATGGGCGGCGGCGCCGGCGGGTTCGACTTCGGCGGCATGGATATCAACGATTTCCTCCGCAACATATTCGGCGGCGGTTTCGGCTTCGATTTTGGCGGTTTCAGCGGTTTCGGCGGCGGCGCTTCAGAGCCCCAGCAAAGGGTGCTGCGCGGCCGGGATATCCGCACCAGCGTCAAGCTCACCCTGGAAGAGATTGCGGCCGGCTGCGTGAAGGAAGTCACCATCGAGCGCAACCGTCCCTGCCCGGAATGTAACGGAAAGGGCGCCAAGAGCGACGCCGACATCAAAACCTGCCCCACCTGCGGTGGCCAGGGGCGTGTCCGTCAGCAAACCCGGAGCCTGTTCGGCATGGGCTATACCGTGGGTACCTGCCCGCAGTGCCAGGGTGTGGGGAAAATCATCACCAATCCCTGCCGTCGTTGCGGCGGAACCGGTCTGGAGCGTCGCCGGGAAACCGTGCGGGTTACCATTCCCGCCGGGGTAGAGGACGGCATGCAGATTACTGTCCGGGGAGAAGGCCATGCCGCCCCTCAGGGTGGTGTCAACGGAGACTTGCTGGTTGTCATCAATGAGATAACGCATCCCCAGCTGCAGCGGGACGGCAACAATCTGTTCTATACCCGGATCATTTCGGTGATGGATGCCATGCTGGGCTGCGAGGTTTCCATCCCCTGCCTGGACGGCAGCTATAAAGTGAAGGTAGAGCCCGGTACCCAGTCCGGCACGGTGGTCAAGCTCCGCGGGAAAGGCCTTCCCAGCGTACAGGGATATGGCCGCGGCACCGGAGACCTGTACGTGAAGTTCCAGGTTTGGGTGCCCCATAAGCTCTCCAGGCAGGAGCGCGAATTGCTGGAGCAGCTGCGCGGCAGTTCCTCCTTCACGCCGGACCTTACCCGGGAAGACAAAGCCACTTTTGACAAAGTGAAAAATATTTTCTAAAAAATCCCGGAAAAATTTTGGGAGTTTGCAAATAGTTTGTATCTTTGCAGTCCCAAAAACAACGCAACCTCTTGTCAGGAGCCAAACCGCAATGTTGCATAAAGAGATTAGAAATTATGGATTTGATAAAAGTTGCAGAGCAGGCTTTCCAGAATGAGAAAGTTGCTTCTTTCCCGGATTTCAAGGCCGGTGACACTGTCACCGTTACCTACAGAATCAAGGAAGGTGATAAGGAAAGACTCCAGAAATTCCGCGGAGTGGTTATCCAGATCAAGGGTATGGATCCCTTCACCAGAACCTTCACGGTTCGCAAAATCGCCAGCGGCGTGGGTGTAGAAAGGATTTTCCCGTATGAGTCACCGTTCATTGACAGCATTGAGGTTAACAAGTTCGGCAAGGTTCGCCGCGCCCGTATCTTCTACCTCCGTGACCTCACCGGTAAGAAAGCACGTATCAGGGAGAAAGTTTACGTTGCAGAAAAATAAGGAAGCGGCCTAAGGCCCTCCGAAATGGCTCCATAGCTCAATTGAATAGAGCATTTGACTACGGATCAAAAGGTTACAGGTTTGAGTCCTGTTGGAGTCACCCAGGAAAATCGCTAAGTTGCGTAAAATCACGCACTTGGCGATTTTCTTTTTTATTTTTGCCCCACGCTTGCCCCACGGATAACACATGAAGCCTACTCCTGCTCATAGTAATAGGAGTAATCTATTCCCTTCATGAAAGTTTCACGGTCATCAATCTTATCCGTGAGTGCGTTGGATAATAGGGCCTTGATAGGCGCCGAATCTACGACACTGTGGTGCATGGCCTCCAGATAAGCATTCTTATCAATGCGGCTCCAATCAACGCACTTTTTCAAAGAACGACGGAGCATCAGATCCAACCAGATACGGGTACTACGTCCATTGCCTTCCATGAAGGGATGGGCAACATTCATTTCCACGTATTTGTTGGCAATCTCATCGAAGGTCGTTTCAGGCATCGCTTCGATAGTCGGCAGAATAGTCGGGAAGTGCAGCGCGTTGGCAAAAGTGAATCCACCCTTGCTGATGTTCTTGGTTCGGATATGACCAGCGAAATCATACAGACCACCAAATATGTAGGCGTGGATTTGCTGCAAGCACTTGACGCTTCCGGGCTCCAGAGTATCCAACAAACCGCTTTCAAACAGGGAATACGCTTTCTTCTTGCTTTGCCCGTCAATAGTGTTGTCGCTATAAGTAAACCAATCCAGAAATGCATTTGCCCTGTTGTTGGGATAATGCTTGGCGAGCGTCTGTACGCATTCCGTGTCCAGCGCATCCGATGCCCGCTGTTTTCCGTCCGGAGCCTCGAACTTGAACTGGTTAGTGACGCTAACCAGTTCGATGCCATCCTTGGCCATCTTCCCTTTCAGATACTTCCAATAATTCCGGCATTTCTTGTAATTATCCTCATCATTGATGGCACGGACGATATCTATGGCCGAAAACCACCACTTCGAGCGGTCTTCGTCCCATACAGCTCGTACCTCTCGGTCATTATAGAAACGAATGGATTTCTTAGGCATACTAAAAGAACTGAATGAATTAAGCCAATGGTGGCAAATTTAATTCTTTTAGGAATTCATTATGCCTATCACGAGCCGCCTGAAGTTCCTTTTCAATGTCCAGGAGCTTCTTGTTGACTTCAAACAAATCAATCTGCTTCTCTTCCTGAGATAGGCTTACATAACGGGTAATATTAAGGTTATAATCGTTTTCTTTGATCTCCTGGAGCGAAACAAGGCGGGAATAACGGATTTCTTCCTTGCGGAATTGGTAAGTGTCGACAATCTTGCTCACATCCTTTTCCCGAAGACGATTTTGTCGTTTCCCCTTCTCGTAATGCTCGTCAGAGCTGGCATTGATAAAGAGGATGCTATCATGCTTCCGACACTTTTTTAGGACAAGGATGCAGACGGGAATTCCGGTCGAATAGAAAAGATTGGCAGGAAGCCCGATGACGGCGTCTATATTATCGTCTTCAAGCAGTTTTTTTCGGATTTCATACTCTTTGCCTCCGCGGAACAGTACGCCATGAGGTAAAATGATAGCCATCGTTCCATTCTCACTTAAATAATGGAAGCCATGAAGGAGGAAGGCAAAGTCTGCAGCAGATCTTGGAGCAACACCATATCGGTTAAAGCGAAAGTCTTTGGCAGTTTCCTCGTTCGGATCCCAGCGAAGGCTGAACGGAGGATTGGCAACTACAGCATCGAACTCAATCTTTTTTGCAGGGTTGGGCTCATTCAAAATGCTCCAATCATTCTCCAAAGAGTCACCGTGATGAATCTCAAATTCCGTATCCTTGACTCCATGAAGGAGCATATTCATACGGGCCAGGTTGTAGGTGGTAATGTTCTTTTCCTGGCCATAGATTTTGCCGATGGAATAACCGTCCATCTCATGGCGCACATTAAGAAGAAGAGAACCAGAGCCGCAAGCAAAATCCAGGACTTTGTCAATCTTTTTCTTCTTCCCTGTCCGAGGATCCTGGCAATCAAGTGTAACGATCTTGGATAAGATCGAAGAAATCATTTGGGGAGTATAGAACTCACCGGCTTTCTGGCCGGAGCCAGCCGCAAATTGGCCGATAAGATATTCATAGGCATCGCCTAAAGCATCTGCATCAGAGGAGAAGTCTTGCAAGCCCTCATCAATAGTCTTTATGACTTTCGCGATGAGTTTATTCCTCTCTGAATAATCCTTCCCAAGTTTATCTGAATTAAGGTTGATTTCTGAGAATAATCCTTTGAAAGAAGTATCAAATGATTCGTTTTCGATATACTTAAACCCATCTTCAAGCGTCTTGAGCAACTCATCGTTTTGTGTCTTGGCCAGTTCTACAATATTACTCCAAAGGTACTTCGGTTCAATGACATAATGAAATTTCCTTTTCATCTGCTTTTCGAAAAGGAATGTGTCTTCCGGGTTATCCTTATACCAGACATCCAAAGGAGCCCAGTCCGCCCCTAGCTCGCGCTGCGATGCTTTTATATAATTATCCGATAAGTACTTCCAAAAAAGGAAGGACAGCATATAATCACGGAAATCATCCGCCATCATCGCCCCGCGGAGATTATTGGCGATTTCCCACAGGGTTTTGCCTAATGCGTTTTGATTATTTTGTGCCATATTATTTACCTAAACTTAAAGACGCTCTCTATTGCCGAAAAAACGTCATTGAATTGTTTGGCTTGTTCCGGTGACATAATCCCATTTTGATAGAAATAGACATCTTTATGAGATTGTTCATTTATAAGTTGAACGATCTCCTCTGGTTTTTCAATATTAACAACTGATAAAGGATAATTAAATGAGCCACTTACACCTAAGAACGATGAAATATTCTCTAAAAGTTGCCTTAATAAAACAAAATTGTAGCTTTCAATCTGCCCAGTTTCATGTGATTTGTTAAGATTTGATCGTATCATCTTATAAAGGCGCAGATGATATAAAAAGACATCCTCTTTAAAACTTGATAGATGTAAGCTGCCTTGATAGTCTTTCCCTAATATAAAAGCCTTTGTGACGTTTTTATACTTCTCGCTTCCGCTAGCCTTACGTAATCTGTCTAATAAAATGGAAAAAAGCCCTACATGATGAGTAGTTACAATGATGCGTTTTTTTTCAAAGTTGTTCTTTATTAAGGCCATGATGGTCGATGCCGTGATATGGATATTATGTTCATCTAGACTTGATACCGGATCATCAATAAAAATATGAGCATCTTGATTCTCTGTCCAATTACTTACTTCAAACAAGGTAAGGAAAAAACACCACACAAAAATCCTTTCTTCCCCTCTAGAGATTTTTATTGGGTGAGACCTCTCTTCATCAGAATAAAAAGAAACGGATTCGATACCCATTTGAGAATAGTCCTCAAGAGAATAATTCAGTTTATAAAAATATGATACATGGAACCTATTAAGATTGTCTAAAAGTTTTTGTGGATCTTCAATAATAAAAGAATGATACTGATTTAAGCTGCTGAAAACAATCCGTAGTTTCTGATCTGCATTATTATTCTCTTCATCATTATCCCACTGAAATAAATCCTCACTATATGCGTTATAATACACGCCAGCATGTGAACCCCCATTTCTGGTTTTTGTAAGATTTTTATATTCAACAGATAATTGGGTTTTCCCAATCCCGTTGAATGCATAAATGAGAGTAATATTTGAAGCCTTCTCCAGTAAGTCAATTGCAATTCGTTCTATTTCCATATTACATGGGATTAATGGGAGTAAACAATTTCTGCATTAAACCTTTCTGGTAGGTAATTAACTGCTCCAGTTTCGTTTTTGAAGCAGCAATGCTGGCATCCAAAGAGGAGAGGCACGATGATATTGCTTTTTGCTCATTTATTGATGGGAGAGGAATTTTGAGGCGTTTAAAAGCAGGCATATTGACAGAGAGAAGCCCACCAATATTTGTGTTTCTTTTACACCATTCATCTATGATAAACATATATTGATGGAAATACATCATGTCTATTCTTCCATCTTGCGACGGGCGTTTCGTCAAAACAGTAAATCGTTGATTCGCAAGAGATGCTACAAGGATAAGAGCATGTTCCCCAATCGTAACAGAAGTTGCGACAATAATCGAATTAGCGGGGAATAATCCAGCCCCTTTTACAGCTGAAAGAGTAATATGCTGAATTGAATCAGAAAGAACATGGCCATTTAGCCTAATGTCCTCTATTCTAAACCACGGAATGGTTCCTCTCTCCCAGAACTCAGGAATGGATTTAGATGGCGTAAATCCATTCCTAATAACGAAAAGGTCTTCAATATTAAACACTTCCCATTCTCCATCATTCATAAACTCCGGGAAACGATATTCCGGAAGCGTTTTACCGGGAGAAGGGAAGAGTTTCTGCATCAGACCTTTTTTGTGAGCTTTCAACTGCTCCAATTTTGCTTTCGAAGAAGAAATGCTAGCATCAAGTGATGAAAGACAAGAAGCGATCGCATGTTGCTCTTTAATACAGGGGAATGGAATTAAAAGGTTCGTGATGATTGAACCCGATAAATTTCCTTGTCCACCTTGAAGGTACTTATTTACAATAGTGCTTTTTGAGAAAGATAGATAATAGTACAAAAACAACTTATCACAAGTGTCTTGGGGAATAATCGCCAAAATGGCCTGATTAATTGCGCCATTAACCCCGGCTAATCCAACTTCGCCACTTGTAGCACCATATAATGCATATAGGATTGTGCCTTTCTCAACTATTTTTGCAGAAGAATTATCAAGACCTGCTCTTGTCAAAAATAAGGCGGTCTTCGAGCTATTGAGTTCACCAGATCTTATGAAGGGGATATCTCCACCATAATACTCCTTATTTGTTGCAGATGGAGTTCCTCCAGAGAAACAAGTAGCTATATCTCCTAAACGCACAACTTTCCATTCCCCATTATTCTTAAACTCAGGGAAACGAAGTTTGGGGACGCATTTATCTTTAATTCCTGGCATAACTCCTATTCCTCATAAGCAGATAAACCTGATATCTCCTGTCCGGGGAGAATCCGCTTCAGAAGCGGAGCAAGGTCAATCATCAGCGCGGTCTCTTTTAGAGTACGATCCCTCCAGCCAAGATTCAACGGTTCAAGCAATTCATTTAACTTTTCGCCATCGAATATCTTCCGCTCAACGATATCATTTACAAAAGTACGCAAAGATGCAACGCTCAAAAGATGCTTCTCGGCAATGGCCATCATTTCATTAGCATACTTCTCGGTCTTGAAGACTTCGTATCCGTCTTTAATCTCCTGCTCCGTTCTTCCGTTTACACTGTCCAGACTCTGGATATACTCAATGATATCTTCGCGATCATCCAGGAGATTGGCACTGGACCGAATCAGATTAATCAAATCTTCCCTGGTCATCTTCCATGTCAGCGGATCTCCCACATGTCTTGCGACCAGGTCCATGATATAGTCGTAATCAATTAAAGCTGAAGCAAACAGGACAAACTCAAAATCAACATCTTCAACTTCTTTTGAAAGAGTATCTTCATGTTTCTCCCGGCGCGTTTTCATCTCCTGAGCCAAATCGAGATATGCACCACGGAAAGCCTTGAGGTCATCATCGGTAAAACCGTATGGAACTTCCGGTTCATATAATACTTCAGGGGCTAATTCATCCTTTACCGGAACAATATCCGTATATTGATCCAGTTGAGTTTTTAGCCTCTGGAGATTCTTGAAGCACTGTATGAAACCGACTTTGGCTTCATCACCTTTCAGATTGGAGACCTCCTCCGCTTTGAAAGGAAGATGATGTGCCGACATATAATCCCGCAATTGGCCAACTGCCTCTTTGAACTTCTTTTGGATAACAGACGCCGGCTCCACTAGCCAGATTTGACGTGCACGTTCCTCTTCTTTCTCCCCAGAGAACAAGGCAATTGCCGTATCAACGGCCTCCTTTTGCCCACGGAAGTCAAGAATGTTGCCATAAGGTTTCGTATCATTGAGGATTCGATTAGTGCGCGAAAAAGCCTGTACCAGGCCATGATACTTCAGGTTCTTGTCGACATAAAGTGTATTCAAGTACTTGGAGTCGAAGCCAGTCAAGAGCATATCCACGACAATTGTGATGTCAATTTTGTTCTTATGGGCGTAGTCTTTATTACTGTATTGCTGATTCTTTATTCGTTGTTGAACGTCCTGATAATAGGCATCGAACTCGTTAACAGAATGGTTTGTTCCAAACTGTTTGTTGTAATCTTTGATTATTTCAATCAGTGCAGCTTTCTTTTCTTCCGGGGCCTGTTCATTGTCCAACCTTTCCTGCTGCAAATCTTCCTGGATTTGGAGGATGTCTTTATTCCCTTCTGCCGGTGGAGTAAAAACACAGGCGATATTCAATGGTTCATAGTCATAAAAGGATGATGCCATTTGAGACTGTGCCTTCTTGAACAAGTGATAATATTCTATTGCATCATTGATAGAGCCAGTGGCGAACAAAGCGTTAAAGCGGCCGTAATTGGTGGCAGCTTCGTGCTTGCTGAGAATCGTCCTTACAATTGCAGCCTTTCTTGATGTGAATCTAGCCAATTCCGAGTCGTCAGGCTTGTAATAATCCACGTGGAAACGAAGGACGTTCCCATCATCTATCGCATTTGTGATGGTATAGGAGTGCAACTCCTTCTGGAAGACGTCAGCCGTAGTTTTATACTGTGCTTCCTCTCCGGTAATCTGGGTATAGGATGCGTTTTCTTCAAAAATTGGAGTGCCCGTAAAACCAAATAGTTGAGCCTTCGGGAAAAACTCTTTGATGGCCTTGTGATTCTCTCCGAACTGAGAGCGATGGCACTCGTCGAAAATGAATACAATCCTTTTGTCTCTTAAAGGAAGAAGACGTTCTTGGTAATTGCGTCGGTTCTGAGGATCCAATGCAATGCCCAATTTTTGAATGGTTGTAACGATTACTTTGTCGGAATAGTCCTCAGAGAGCATCCTCCATACCAAAGCATCGGTATTCGTATTCTCTTCCACACATCCAGGCTGGAATTTATTGAACTCATCCCTTGTCTGCTTGTCCAAATCCTTCCGGTCAACAACAAAGAGACATTTGTGAATGTCGGGGTTGTCTTTAAGAAGTGTAGAGGCCTTAAATGAGGTCAATGTCTTGCCGCTTCCGGTTGTGTGCCAGATATATCCGTTGCCACGATTCTCCTCGATACATTTAACAATTGCCTTAACTGCGTAGATTTGGTATGGGCGCATCATCAGCACTTTCCTTTCACTGGCCACCAAGACCATATAGCGACTAATCATTTCTCCGAGCCTGCACTTTTGCAAAAACTCGTCCGAAAAGGCGCTAAGTTCAGTTATCTTACTATTATTCTCATCGGCCCACCTATAAACAGGAAGATACTTCTCATCTGCATTGAAGTTAAAATGCTCATTGTTGTTATTGGCAAAGTAATATGTATTCTTCTGATTACTGACGATGAACACCTGCATAAAGCAGAGAAGCGAATTGGTGTATCCGTTACCAACATCATTTTTATAGTCGACAATTTGTTGCATGGCCCTACGCGGACTGACATCGAAATTCTTCAACTCGATTTGTACAACTGGAAGACCATTGATGAGCAGGATAACATCGTAACGCTGGAAACTGTTTCTGGTATTTGAACGAAACTGATGGATTACTTCATAGTCGTTTTTGCACCAGTCCTTAATGTTCACGAGGGTGTATTGAAGCGGCGTACCATCTTCACGAAAGAAGGTGTTTCGCTCCCTCAGTCTTTTAGAAGAGACAAATACATCAGGATCAGTAATCTCTTCCAGCAAACGGGCGAACTCATTATCAGTAAGATGGACTCGATTCAGTTGCTGAAACTTCTCTCGAAAGTTCGCCTCAAGAGAGGCTCTATCGTGAATATCATCACGATAGACATATTTGAGTTCTGACGCCAACTTGTCAATGAAACTCATTTCTATTTGACTCTCTAACACGGCACAAATGTATTTTGGTAAAGATAATAAAAAAACCTGAATCAAACGCATCCGCACTATTAATTATGCGCTATTTGGCATTTCCGGCACTAAATCCGGTGCGAATTTTTGACATTCTTGCATGATTTTTAGTGCAAAGTATTATATTTGCAGAAAAAAGTGTATATGGAGAGTCTTTACAATACCTTCCGCATTAAGCTCTCGCTCACCCCGATGAGCTATTTCCGTAGTTTCCACGAGGCTATCAATTGGAATAGTCGCCTTACATGCATTATGGGACAGAAAGGCGTTGGGAAATCCACCCTAATGCTCCAACACATTAAGAAATACGATGATTTGGACGAAACGCTATATGTATCGGCCGACAATATGTATTTCGCCGGTCACACACTCTATGAACTTGCTGGGAATTTCTTCTCACAGGGAGGGAAGCGTTTGTACATTGACGAAGTCCATAAATATAAAGGTTGGTCTACGGAGATAAAGAACATCTACGATGATTATCCCACACTACAGCTTGTGTATTCCGGGAGCAGCCTCCTTGCCATCAAAAAAGGTAACAAGGCAGACCTCAGCCGCCGTAGCATCCCATACGAGATGCCAGGTTTGTCTTTCAGGGAATTCCTGAATATTCGGAACGGCTGGGACCTCAAAACCTCCTCACTGGAAGAGATTCTCGAGGGGAAGGTGGATTTCCCATACGGAGAACACCGCCCCATCAAATACTACAAAGAGTATTGTCGCATCGGATTCTATCCATTCTTCCAGGAGGGCGATGCTGAAATCCGTCTCCAGAATGCCATTCTGGCAACCGTCGAGGACGATATCCCCAAATATGCCGAGATGACCGTTGCCGCTGCGACGAAACTAAAAAAACTGATGTACATCATCGCCAAAAGCGTCCCCTTCAAGCCCAGTAACGACACTCTGGGCCGGGATTTGGCACTTAGCCGCAATACCGTTCCAGATTACATCGGTTACTTGGAGGCATCCGGACTTTTCAACGCCCTTCGGGAGCCCGGCCATAGTGATAACCTGCTTACCAAGACAGAGAAACTGTACCTTGGCAACAGCAACATTGCATATTCTCTTTCCGAGGATGGGAGAATTGATGATGGCACGATGAGGGAAACAAACTTCCTCTCCTGGACCAAGCAGGTCTGCACACCCACATCCTCGAAGATATCTGACTTTGAAATTGACGGAATCACTTTTGAAGTTGGAGGCAGAAACAAGAAGGGTGAACAAATCAGGGAAGCAGAAGTCGGTTACCTTGTAAAAGACAATCTGGAATACGCATCGGGGCATTCTGTCCCTATATGGATGTTCGGCTTCCTTTATTAAGGACGCACTTATGCATAGACTTGCACTCAACTCATATAATCTTGCAAGGTGTCTCTGTTGGAGTCACTGAAAATGCCACTGACACACGTCGGTGGCATTTTTTCGTACATAATCGCGTCGGGGCATGAACACTTTTTCGGTTTTTTTCGCTAATTTTGAAAGTTAAACCCGCAATTTAGCCATGTCAGTAGAATTCGGCAGAATGAAACGCTCGGAGATCCGGCAAGCCGCAGAGGTTGCCGCCAGGGCCTTCGACGACTACGAGTACTTCACAAACTGGTTCCCGGAAAAAGAGCAGCGGAACCGCATCCAGTTTGCTTTCCTATGGCGGGAGTTCAAGACCAACTTCCGCGCTTCCCAGTATCTGGTGGGCCGTGACGGCGACAGGATTGTGGCCGTCGCCCAACTCAATCCGCCCCAGTACAAAAAGCCCTCCGACCTTTGGTACATGCTTAACGGATGGCTGAAAGTGTACCGGGAGGGGGACCGCAAGACCATCGACGACTGGATCAAGATGGATTCCGATGCGGGAATCCCTTGCCACGAGTACCAGAAAACCGGCCCCGGGATCTGGTACGCCAGCTCCTTGACCGTGGACCCGTCTGTCCAGGGAACGGGAGTGGGCACCCGCTTCATCGCCTACTGGGAGGACTATATCCGCAAAAACGGCGGGAAAGAGCTGGTGTTTTTCACCAATTCCAAGAAGAACCTTCAGTTTTATTTGAACAGAGGGTTCGAGGTCTTCGATGAGCGGATAATCGAGTACAAGGGAACGAAGATGGGAAGCTGGAGCGTAAAAAAAAGACTGTAAAGAAACCTAAACATGCGGACCTTATTCAAAAATGGTAAAATTTACGACGGCACCGGGGCCGATGCCTTCATGGGCGACGTCCTCATCGAAGACGACAGGATCATCGCCGTCGGCCCTGATTTGTCGGAGAAAGCGGACACGGTTGTGGAACTGGACGGCCTGAGCATCTCGTCCGGGTTTTTCGACGCCCATTCCCACAATGACTGGTTCGTGATCAAGAAAGAGCCGTTAAAGTACATCGAGCCCTTCATCCGGCAGGGCATCACTTCGTTCATTACCGGCAACTGCGGCCTGTCGGCCGTGGGATTCGAGGCCGACAGCCCCTATGTAGATAAGGTGGGCGGCGGCCTTTTCGGCTATAAGGGAGACACGACGGGTGTTTACCCCGGCGTCGGCAGCTTTCTCGAAGCCATCGACCGGAAGAACCCCGTAAACGTCGCCGTCATCGTGGGCCACTGCACGGCCCGCACCAGCGTAGCCGGCTGGGAGCACCGGGAACTGACCCCGGAAGAGAAGCAGCGCATGCTTTCCATCATGGAGGAGGGCCTCCGGGAAGGTGCCTGCGGCCTTTCGCTGGGCATGATGTACGAGCCCGGGCGCTTCACCTCCGTGGCGGAGACCCGCGACGTCGCTCTCCTGGCCCAGAAATACAACCGTCCCCTCACCGTCCACCCCAGGGCAGAGTCGGCCGTGTCCATGGATTACCCGATTCTGGGCAGGGCGCATATCCTGCGGGCGCTGGACGAACTGAAAGAGATGTCCCGGGGCACACACCTGAAGCTCCAGTATTCCCACGCCATTTTCGTTGGGCGGAACACCTTCAAGTACCGAGACCAGGTTCACCGGATCCTGGACCAGATGAAGGCCGAGGGCGTAGATGCGCAGTTTGATATCTACAACGAGCTGCTGGGCGTATCGGTGATCACCGTCATCCTGCCTGCGTGGTACCAGGCGCTTTCCCCGGAAGACAAACGCAAACCCTGGAACAAATGGCGTTTCGCCGTCCTGGCCTGGGCCTCCATTCAGCTGCTGGGCTTCGGCTGGAAGGATATCGTCATCGCCTATGTGGGAGAAGGAAACGAGCAGTACGAGGGCAAGACTGTCTGGCAGATTGCTCAGGAAAGTGGGAAATCCTGCATCGACACCTACCTGGACCTTTGCGAGATGTCCGGTTTCAAAGGCCGAGTGAACATGGGCCCCTACAGCACGCCGGAAATCATCCAGTGGCAGTCCCGGCGGGACGATGTCCTGTACATGACCGACGCCTGGGTGGAGGAGCACGGCATCCAGAACCCCGCCATCTACGACTGCTTCCCCAAGTTCATCCGCGACTCGCTGCTGGGCAGGGGAGACACCATGCCCCGCACCATCCGGAAGATGACCGGCGGCGTGGCAGACCGCTTCAGCATTCCGGAACGCGGCTACCTCAAGCCCGGTTTCTATGCCGACCTCACCGTCTTCGACGAGGCCGAGATGAAGCAGGCCACCCCCGACCAGCAGGCTTCCTTCGGCATCCGGCGCGTCTTCATCAACGGACGCGAAGTGCTTGCGGGCGGCGTCCTGGACAAGGAAGCCCTCAAGACCTCCGGCCGCGCCCTGCGCGCAAAGTAAAGCCGTGCTCGCATCTAAAAAGACATCCGGCCTTTCTCTGAGAAAGACCGGATGTTGAACCTTTTGCCGGAAGTGATTATTTCTTGCGGCTCTTGTATCTCTGATAGAACATATCCACGCGACCGGCGGTGTCCACAAGCTTCACCTTGCCCGTGTAGAACGGGTGGGAAGTGTTGGAAATCTCCAGTTTCACCAGCGGGTACTCTACGCCTTCCACGGTAAGGGTTTCCTTGGAGGGAGCGCAGGAACGGGTGATGAACACCGTGTCGTTTGACATATCCTTGAAAGCTACAAGACGGTAGGTTTCGGGATGGATTCCTTTCTTCATTTTACCTAAAAATAAATTGTTAACAATTTGGAAGCGCAAAGATAGGTATTCTGCAGGTAATTTCCAAATTATTTCATCCGATACGGCTGGTCTTCGTATAGAATATAGCGCTTGGCCTTGCGTATCCATTTCTGTTCTTCCAGTTTCACGTGCTCCTGCACCACGTCGAAGGTTATTTCCTGCTTCAGGTAGGCTTCCAGGACAGGGTCGGCCAGTTTGGTCCAGAAGGCGGGGGAGAACTCGAAAGCCGAATAATGCTCCGCGAACCAGCGCATCAGGTGCAGGGTGTGCAGCAGGCTGTGATAATCTTCGCCGGGCACCAGCATAATCTGGAAGCCGAAGCAGCGTTCCCCTTTGTACCGGCCGGCGGCCGGCGTGAAGGAGCAGGGGCGCAGCAGCGCACCGGGCGCCTGCGGAAGCTCCTGTGGCTGAATGGGCTTTACAAACGGCGCCCCGATGTATTCGTAGGGGCGTGCCGTCCCGATTCCCGGCGTAATGGTGGTATTGTTCCACAGGCCGCCGCCGCTGTACAGGTACGAGCTGAAAAGGCCGGGGATGTCCGAGGCCGGCGCGATGGTCCAGGGCATGAGCTGGCGCACGGAGTCCGTCGCCCGGGCCGATATCACATGGATGGGGAACTTGGCCCCGATCTCGGAGGCATACAAGTTCACCAGTTCTCCCAGGGTGAGTCCGTGCCGATGGGCCACCTTGGGGACATACATTTCTCCCGCCACCGACGGAATGCTGCCTTCTACCACACGCCCGCTGGGGTTGATGTGGTCCACGATATAGAGGGAAGGCGCTTCGTCGCCCAGCAGCTGCAGCATTTCCATCAGCTGCATCACGTCCTTGGTATAATTGAAATACCGCACCCCGACATCCTGGATCTCCACCACTACGGCGTTCAGTTCCCGGAGCGCTTCGGCCTCGAAGACAATGTGGTTGGTGCCGGGGGTGAGCTCCGCCTCCCGGGGGTTGAACACGGTGACCAGGTTCTTCCGTTCCCGGAAAATGTCCCACATCCAGCGGCCGCGGGCGGTGTCCCAGCAGTTCTGGGTGCAGAAACAGCCAACCTTGCCGTACAGCAGGGCTTTGTCCAGCTGGTCTTCCAGCGGTGTGGTCCGGAAAGAGAACATTTAGGCGCCGATAATCTTGTTTGCGACGGCAATCACTTCATTGCCAAGGGCTTCAGCGTCGGCCATGGTGGAGGCCTCCGAGTAGATGCGGATGATGGGCTCGGTGTTGGACTTGCGCAGGTGCACCCAGGTTTTGTCGGCCTCGAAGATGATCTTTACGCCGTCGATGTCGTTGATGTTCTCCTTGGCGTAGAGGGTCTTGAGCTCGTTCAGGATTTTGTCGATGAGGGCCGTGTCGCTGAGCTGGATCTTGTTCTTGGCGATATAGTACTGCGGGTAGGTCTTCTTGAGCTCGCTTACCTTCATGCCTTTGTGGGCCAGGTTGCTCAGGAACAGGGCTACGCCCACCATGGCGTCGCGGCCGGCGTGGATGGCGGGATAAATCACGCCTCCGTTGCCTTCTCCGCCGATCAGGGCGCCCACCTCATGCATCTTGGTGGTCACGTTCACCTCTCCCACGGCTGCGGCGTAGTACGTGCCGCCGTGGGCCTCGGTCACGTCGCGGAGGGCGCGGGTAGAGGAAAGGTTGCTCACCGTGGCGATGGGCTTGCCTTCCTTCTGGGCCAGTTCGCACAGGTAGTCCGCCACGCTTACCAGGGTGTATTCTTCCACAAAGGGCTCGCCGTTCTCGCAGATGAAAGCCAGGCGGTCGACGTCCGGATCGACGGACACGCCCAGGTCTGCCTTCTCTTTCTTCACGGTCTCGCACAGATCCACCAGGTTGGCCGGAAGCGGCTCCGGATTGTGGGCGAAGTCTCCGGTGGGGTTGCAGTTAAGGCCGATGCACTTCACGCCCAGCCGTTTCAGGAGGCGGGGCATGATGATGCCGCCCACGGAATTGACTGCATCTACCACGACGGTGAAATGCGCGTTCTTGACAGCATCCACATCCACGGCGGGCAGTGCCAGGACGGCGTCCAGGTGTTTGTCCGTGAAGTCTTCCTCCTCGATGGTGCCCAGCTGATCCACCTCTGCGAAGTGGAAGTCCTCTTTCTCCGCCAGGTCCAGGACGGCCTGTCCTTCCAGCGCGGTGAGGAATTCGCCCTTGTCGTTCAGGAGTTTAAGGGCGTTCCACTGGCGCGGATTGTGGCTGGCCGTGAGGATGATGCCCCCGTCGGCCCCGGCAAACAGGACTGCCATTTCCGTGGTGGGGGTAGAGGCGAAGCCGCACTTGACCACGTCTATTCCGCAACCCACCAGGGTGCCCACCACCAGCTGTTCCACCATGTCGCCGCTCATGCGGGCGTCTTTGCCCACAACAATCTTGTATCGGCTGCCGTTGGGCGTAGCTTTGCGCTGGGGAAGGGTAGCTGCATAGGCAGCGGTGAACTTGACAATGTCCAGCGGGGTGAGGGCGCCGCCCGGCTCTCCGCCGATGGTTCCCCGGATTCCGGAAATGGATTTGATAAGGGTCATATCGAAAATATTTAAACTAATTAGCTGTAAAATCCTACAAATATATTAATTTTGCGCCCCAAAAACAAATTGACATGCAAGGCATCTGGACCATCGTAATGCTCATCTTCTCGAACATCTTCATGACGTTCGCCTGGTACGGCCATCTCAAGCTGCAGGAAATGAAAATCTCCACGGGCTGGCCGCTTATCCTGATCATCCTGTTTTCCTGGGGCATCGCTTTCTTCGAGTACTGCCTTACCGTCCCGGCCAACCGGATCGGCTTCCAGGGCAACGGCGGACCGTTCAACCTGATGCAGCTGAAGGTGATCCAGGAGGTGATTTCGCTCACCATCTTCACGGTGATCGTCACCTTCCTTTTCAAAGGGCAGCCCATCCAGTGGAACCATCTGGCCGCCTTTGTCTGCATGGTCCTGGCTGTTTTTTTCGTGTTCCTGAAATAAAAATTTGCAGATTCGAAAAAATATCGTACCTTTGCACTCCAACCTGCTGGGTTCGTATAACGGTTAGTACTCGAGATTCTCAATCTCGCAATAGGAGTTCGATTCTCCTACCCAGTACCAAAAAGCGCCAACCAAACCGGTCGGCGCTTTTTTTTGTGGCTTTTATTCAAACAGGGAAGTGTCTATCCCGTAGCCCATTACCTCATAGCCCTTGGCATTCAGGTGGAGCCAGTCGTTCTCGAAGAGATAGGCCGGGTCCAGGCGGTCGGGGTCATCGGCCGATGCCACCATGCGGTCGAAGTCTATTACGCCGTCGAAGATGCCGCCGCTGCGGATCCACTGGTTCAGCTGCTGCCGGCCGGCCTCGTGATCCTCTGAGTAGTAACCGTTTCCCTTAACGGGCGTAACGGTGGCGCCAAAAACTTTGATGCCCTTTTCGTGGGCCTCCCGTACAATCCTTGTCCAGACGGCCTGGATTGCCGTCGCTGTCTGCCGGCCGTCCCGGCTGCCGCCCAGGTCGTTGGTGCCCTCGAACAGGATGATGTATTTCACCCCTTCATGGCCGAAGAGGTCCCGCGGGTAGCGGCTCTCTCCGGTGGGGCCCAGTCCGCCGCGGAGGATGCAGTTTCCTCCCAGGCCGAAGTTGAGCACGGCGATGTTTTTCCCGGCTTTCAGCAGGGACCGGGAAAGCTGGTCCGTCCAGCGGTCCTGCCCGTTGGTGGTGGTCCCGCGCCCGTCGGTGATGGAGTCGCCCAGGACGGCGATGGCGGCGCTTTCTTTCATCGGCCGGACGTCAATGGAACTGATGGTGTACCAGTGTGCCGTGACGGCGGCGGGGGAGGAGAAATCGGAGGTGTTCCCCAGCGCGATGTAGGACGATGTCCGCGAGCCGGGGTGGCTGGTGAGCGTTTCGGCCGATATGCTGCCGTAATGGATGGTGATGGACAGGTTGTCCCTGTCCTTGAGCGGGAAGCGGACCGGGTCCGACACGGCCTCCCCGCCGGGCTCCATGGTGATGGCGCGCTGCCCGCCGAAGGTGAGCTCCACGGAAGTGCCTTCCACAATGTCCGGAGAGGCGCCCATGGATGCGGCCCGGGCGATTTCCACGCCCAGGATCTCCGTGGCGTCCGTATTGAAAAGATTGCTCAGATGCAGCCGGAGCTCGGTTCCGCCCACGGAAACCTGCACGATCTGACGGAAGGAATTCCCCGAGAGGCCGGGCTGCGGCGGACGGTTGTGGGGCTCTGCTATCTGGAGGGCGGTGGCCCAGGTGGTGACCCAGGCGGGCTTTTGGCAGGCGCTGAAGCAGCATGCTGCGGCTACGGCCGCAAGAATCAGGCTTAACTTTTTCATATCCCGGATGCTTTATCTTCTTTGGCGCGGGCGGATCGGGTCCAGTACCACCCGGTACTGGTCGTCAAAGACGGGCATGCCCATCTTGTCGGAGCGGAGCA
>ODAI013525879.1_pt1 | contig 26656 bp, 23 predicted proteins | sample 1539321 | NCBI WGS metagenome assembly ODAI01 (sample SAMN02144231, study PRJEB22623) | gut metagenome | biome: sheep rumen | host: Ovis aries | place: New Zealand
ATATAAAACTAATTGATACATTATCAGGAGAATCTAGAAAGAATAGTTATCCTAATGGCGATATTGTTTATAATAATACATCACTTTATTTAGCTACAGTATCAATGGAAGATGCATCTAACTTAAAAGGTGATTCAGAAACAAAAAGACTAAAGTTCTTTAATCCAGAAGATGTACCAGAAAATCTTATGGACGCAGATTTAATAAAATCTTATATGAACTATATTAAGAATTAGGGTGATAATATGACAACAATTTATCTTATAAGACATTCAAAACCAATGAAAGTAAACAACGATTTAAATAATGATAGTTTACAAATTCAAAATGAAAAACAAATATTATCTATCGAAGGTGAAAAGATCGCTAAAGAAAAATTAAGTAGTAGTGAGTTTAAAAATATAGATGCTTTATATTCATCTAACTATGTAAGAGCAATTCAAACAGCAAAATACTTATCTGAAAAATATGAATTGCCAATCAATATTTATAGTGAATTAGGAGAAAGAAGATTTGGAATAAATACATGGAGTGAATTACCAGAAGGTTTTGAAAGACTACAAATATTTGATGAAAATTATAAAATTGGTGATGGTGAAAGTCAAAAAGAAGTAAGAGAACGAATGAGTAAAGCACTTACTAATATATTAAATGAAAACAAAGGTTTAGCAGTTGCAGTAGTATGCCATGGAACAGCTATTTCATTTCTATTAAAAAATTGGTGTACTATAGAATTTGAAAATGATAAATTAAAATATAGTTATAAAGACAAAGTATTATTACATAATTATTTTGATTATTGTGAAACATTTAAACTTGAGTTCGATGACAATAATGAATTAATTAACATAGACAATATAAAACTGTAAGTGTGGTGATAGCATGAGTAAATATCTTAAAGTAATGTTTGGTAATAAAGGTGTCAATTATGAATATAAAATAGGTGAAGTAAACATTGCAAATATATGGAATCCAAATACTTTAGATCCAAAAGAAATGGGTGGATTTAACTTTTCTACAGAAGATAAAATCTTAAGATGGTTAGTAAGAGGAGATACTATCTATGATGTAGAGATACCAGCAGATGCCGAAGTAATTGACTGTTCTAGTGAATCTGCACCGCACGGTGTATTTAGAAGTAATAAAATAATATTAACTAATCCTAGGAAAGTAACAGATGATATGGCAATGAATTTTTATTTAAAATCTAATTTACCAGAAAAATCATATTATAAATCACTTGCAGGAGTCGCAATTAGAGGATATAGAAATACAGCTTTAAAAATAATAGAAGACAGAGTAAATAAAGATAATATTGATTTAGTATTAAGTGAAATAGATGACTTTGTTAAACCATATCAAAGTAATGGTACTGCTTCAAATGGTACAGAAGTATATAACGAAGTTATGGATATATTAAACAAAATTAAGGAGAATTTATGGAATTAGAAGAAAAAGTAGTTGAATTAGAAAACAAGATAAAAGCAATAGAAAAAAGAAATAAGAAAGTAGAAACTGATAAAGCATGGGAGACATCATGGACTAGAAGAATATGTATAATGGTATTAACTTACATAGTAGTTATTGCGTATTCATACATAATTAAGAAGTATGATAATATCCTATTAAGTTCATTAGTACCAGTTATTGGTTTCACATTATCTACTCTATCAATAGGTATAGTTAGAAAAATATGGCAAAAGAATAGAAAATAAAACTCTTTAATAAGAGTTTTTATTTTTATTTTATAGTTTTTTATATTAATTCATGCTATACTATTTATAGATGTAATAATGAAAAGGTAGAGATTACATATGAGAAAAAGTGGATTTTTAGAAGGAACATTTATCGCGACTGCCGCGATTGTCATAACTAAGATATTAGGAATGCTATACGTCATTCCGTTTTATGCTATCGTCGGAGTAAAAGGTAGTGCTCTTTATGCATATGCATATAATATTTATGTAATATTTTTAGATATCTCATCAGCAGGAGTACCCGCTGCAATGTCAAAGATAACAAAAGAGTATCAAACATTAGGTAAAGATCACGCTAAAATAAGAGCCTATAAATTAGCTAGAAAAATGATATTTACTATATCATTAATCGCATTTATAGTATTATTCTTGTTTGCTAAAGGTATAGCAACAATGATATTAGGTGAATTAAAAGGTGGTAATACTATAGAAGATGTTACATTTGTAATTAGATGTGTATCATTTGCAATATTAGTAATTCCATTCTTAAGTGTTACAAAAGGATATCTACAAGGACATAACGTTATTGGAGTATCAAGTGTATCCCAAGTAATAGAACAATTAGTTAGAATTGCAGTAATGCTAATAGGTAGTTATCTAGGTATTAAAGTATTTGGATTATCATTAAGAGATTCAGTAGGTATTGCAGTTTTAGGTGCATTATTTGGTGGTTTAGCTGCAATCGCATATATATTTATTAAAATAAAACGTAATAGAGAAGAATTACAAGTAGATATAGAAAAGAATAAAGATAGAATTCAAGATAAAACAATTATAAGAAAAATATGGGCATATGCTATACCATTTATTGTAATTAGTATCGCGTTATCAATTTATAGTTTCATTGATATGGTATTTATATCAAGAACAATGACATTCTTAGGATATGATGCAACTCAAACAGAATTCGTTACAACAGCAGTTACAACATGGGCTGGTAAAATTGGTATGATAGTTAACTCAGTTGCTATGGGTCTAACAGTTAGTTTAATACCAAATATAGTTGAAGCTTACACATTAGAAAAATGGAATTTAGTTGAAACAAGATTTAATAAAGCAATGCAAATAATTATTGTAGTATGTACTCCAATGATATTAGGTATTGCCTTCTTATCAACACCAATTTGGAGTGTATTCTATGGAGTTGAACAAATTGAATTAGGTTCATTAGTATTAAAAGTATATATTTTATTATCATTATTCTTTAACCTACATATGATAACAAGTTCAACATTACAAAGCTTAAACAAATTTAAATTAGTATTCTTTACTACAATATTAGGATACGTTATTAATGCATGCTTAGATGTACCATTAATGTTATTATGTCATAACTTAGGATTTGCACCATTTATAGGTGCTTGTATAGCTAGTGTTATTGGTTATTCAACAAGTATAATAATTACCTTAGTAAGACTAAATAAAGAATATAAATTATCATATATGAAAACATTAAAAGTATCATTAAAGACAATAATTCCAAGTGTTATAATGGTAGTAGTTATATCATTATTAGGTATATTTGTAAAATATGAAGTAGAAAGCAAATTATCATGCATTCTATATATTGCTGGTATATCTATATTAGGCGCAGTAGTGTACTTAGTAATCGCACATAAATTAGGCATATTTAATGAAGTATTTGGTAAGAATTATTTAAATAGAATTAAAAAGAGGTTACATATTAAAAATAGACATAAGGAAGTGTAATATGAAAAAAATAAAATATTTTATTAAAAGAATATTTCATATGGACTTTAGTTCAATGTTTGATAAAATTGACAAAGTTCATAAAAGAAGTGGTAAAAGTAAGATTGCCATCTTCTTTGATATGATTTACTGTGGAATGAAATATCAAGCAGGATATATGGATTATTTCTTATTCTATTTTGAAGAATTAAATGGTAAACAAAGGAAAACATATATCACTAGAGGAGTTAATGATGGTTATTTAAAGAAATTAAATGATCCAAATTATTATCACTATTTAAGAGATAAATTAGAATTTAATAAAAGATTCAAAAAATACCTTAATAGAGACTATTTAGATTTATCTGAATGTAGTTATGAAGATTTTGAAAAATTCACAGAAAAGAATAAAGTATTTATGGCTAAACCAGTAGATTTAAGTGGTGGATATGGTGTAGAAAAGATTACACTAACTAAAAAAGATAATATTAAAAAATTATATCAAAGATTAGTTGATGAACATAAATACCTAGTAGAAGAATATATAATTCAACATCATAAGATGAGTGAATTATGTCCTACATCAGTTAATACATTAAGAATAGTAACAGTACATAAAAATGGTAAAACAACAGTTATGTTAAGAGCGATTCGTATTGGTAATGGTATTAATCCTGTGGATAACTTCCATCAAGGTGGAATGTATTCATTATTTGATGATAAAGGTATAATAACTAAACCAGGTATGGATAGAGAAGGTATTTTATTTGAAAAACATCCAACAACAGGAGTTCAAATTGAAGGCTTTGAAATACCATACTATAAAGAATCAATTAAATTAGTAGAAAAGATAGCTGCATCTATACCTGAAATAGGTATGGCAGGATGGGATATCGCTATAACAGAAAAAGGACCAATATTAATAGAAGGTAATGAATTACCAGGTTATGATATATATCAATCTAAAATTCATTTAAATAAGAATAAAGAAGGATTAAAACCATTCTTTGATAAGGTAATATACGGTGATGAAAATGTTTAGATATAGATTAGCTAGATTTGCAGGTAATTTTACCGCATTATTATTAAAATTAATTAAAAGGAGAATACCATATTATCCAGGTTACATTGCGTTAAAAGTATGTCCTAACTTTTTAGATTACGTTAAAAGACCTAAAGTAGTTATAGGAGTAACAGGTACTAATGGTAAATCAACAGTATGTGGTATTTTAAATGACTTCTTTAAATCACAAGGATTACAAGTATTAAACAATAAAGGTTTCAATATCAAAACAGGTATTGTTACTATGTTTCTAAAACAAAAAGGTCAAGCTGATATCGCATTAATAGAAGTAGATGAAAAACTATCAGGTGAAGTATTTAAAAGTATAGAACCAGATTATTATATTTGTACTAATTTATTCCGTGATTCAATGAAAACAAATAGTACAATTGATTATATTTATAAAAAAATAAAAGAAGGAATACCAGCTAAAACTAAAATGGTATTAAACGCAGATGACCTATTAGTATCTACATTAGGTGAAGAAAGAGACCATATATATTATGGTATCAAAGAAAAAATACCTAATCATAATACAAAATTAATATTCAATGATATGATATACTGTCCAAAATGTGGTAAGAAATTAGAGTATAAAGATACTAAGTATTTCCACATTGGTAACGTATCATGCCCTGAATGTGGCTTTGCAAACCCTAAAAGAGACTATGAAGCTAAGGTAGATTATAAAACAAATGAATTAATTATTAAGTATAATAAAAAGACATCTAGTTTCCCATTAAAGGTAACAAGTATCTTTAATATTTATAACTATCTAGCAGCTATTTCATTAATTTTAGAATTAGGATATGATGAAACAAAAGTTATAGAATTTCTAAAAGACATGAAATTAATAGAATCCAGATATAGTATTGAAAAGTTTGGGAAATATACTTTAATCAACCATATGTCAAAGGGACAAAACCCTGTCGCATGTTCATCAGTGTTTGAATTTGCCGCATATGATGAAGGTAAAAAGTGTATACTACTTATGTTAGATGACGTCATGGATAGAAGAGATTCATCTGAGACTATATCTTGGTATTATGATACCAATTTTGAATTATTTACTAATGATTCTATTAAGCAAATTATCATTGGTGGTACACGTTCTAAAGATGTTTACGTAAGAATGTTGTTCGCAGGTGTAAACCCAAATATAATTAGTGTAGTAGAAAAAGAAGAAGATATGGCAAGTTTAATTGATTTTAAAGAAATAGATAAAATATTCATATTACATGATATAACTTTATATGATCATTCATGTATGGTAGCTGACCTTGTAAGAAAGATGGGTGAAAAATATGAAGATTGAAATATTATTCCCAGAGATATGTAATTTATATGGTGATTCCGGTAACGTAATGTTAATTGAAAAAACATTAACAAACGCCACTATTATTAAAACAACAATTTTAGATGAACCATATTTTGCTAAACACAAGGTTAACTTTGTATACATGGGACCAATGAGCCCTAATAACCAAAAATTAGTAATTGAAAAATTAATGCCATATAAAGATAAAATCAAGAAAATGATAAATGATGGTGTAGTATTCTTATTTACCGGTAATGCTATGGAAGTACTAGGTAAAGAAATAATTGAAGATGATAAGTCTAAAGTAAAAGGATTAGATATCTTAAAAGTAACATCTAAAATAGATGAATTAAATAGATACCATTCATTATTCTTGGGTAAATTAGAAGAAGTAAATGCTCCTATAGTAGGATATTTCTGCCAAAGTAATATGCCAACTATAAAAGAAAAACCATTATTTGAAACTATTAAACAAATAGATGGACATAAAGGTGAAGGTATAAGAGTTAAAAACTTCTTTGCAACTAACCTATTAGGACCAATCTTAGTATTAAACCCTTATTTTGCTAAATATTTATTCTCATTAATCAAGTATAATAAACCATTATATTTAGAAATAGAATTAATAGATGCTTATAATAAAAGGGCAGAAGAATACGAAAGAGAAGACATAAAATTATAAACCTTGTAAAATACAAGGTTTTTTCTTGCGTCAAAAACCTTATTAGTATATAATAACTTCTTGAGGTTGTTTAGTCGTGGTAAATGAGATATAATTATTATGTTAGATAGGAGACTTTAATATGGGAAAACATGCAATTATAGTAATCAAAAATAATAATAATGAATACTTACAATACTATGACACAAGATGGAAAAGCAACCTATTTTTAAACTGCAAATTAGATGATAATTATAACGATGAAACTGTAAGAAAATATGTTGAAAATGAATTAGGTAAAAAAGATATTAAGTGTGAATTTGTAGATAAAATAATTCATACTAAACTATCAGTTCCTAATAATCAAAATAAAGAATATCAGCATTATTTCTATAGAGTAAATATAAATTTAGACGATATGAAAGATAAAGAGTTTAACCGTAATGGTGTAGAATATAAATGGTTTAGTTATAACGAACTATTAAATGATGAAAGAATCCAAGAAGTAAACTCTGATATAGTAGAATACATAGAAGAATTAAATATGTAATGGGGTGATAATGTGTTAAAACTAAGTGATAATTGGAAAGATTATGAATGTTTAGATGCAGGAAATGGAGAAAAACTAGAAAGATGGGGTAATGTTATCCTAAGAAGACCAGATCCACAAGCTATGTGGAAGGTTAATTATACAGATACATGGAAAAACCCAGATGGTTTTTATCATAGAAGTAATAAAGGTGGAGGTTATTGGGACTTTAAAAAGAAGCTAGATGAATATTGGACTATTCAATATAAAGATTTAACATTTAAAGTAAGTCCTACTAACTTTAAACATACTGGTTTATTCCCTGAACAAGCTACTAACTGGGATTTTATTATTGATAAAATTAAAAATAGCGGTAGAAAAATAAAAGTATTAAACCTATTCGCATATACAGGTGGAGCAACTATGGCTGCTAGTTATGCAGGTGCAGATGTAGTACATGTAGATGCATCTAAAGGTATGACAGAATGGGCAAAAGAAAATATGAGATTATCTCATTTAGAAAATAATGTAATTAGATTCATAGTAGATGATTGTTTAAAATTCGTTGAAAGAGAAGCAAGAAGAGGTAATACTTACGATGCTATTATAATGGATCCTCCAAGTTATGGTAGAGGACCAAATGGTGAAACATGGAAATTTGAAGAAAATTTATATAACTTAATAGAAGCTTGTACTAAAATATTAAGTGATAAACCATTATTCTTCTTAATCAATTCATATACAACAGGTATATCAAATATTGTATTAGATAATATTTTAAAAGAAACATTATTACCACTTTATCCAAATGGTAAAATTGAGAGTGGAGAAGTAGGTTTACCTATTACAAGAGATAATTTAGTATTACCTTGTGGTATATATGGAAGATGGGAATCAAATGATTAAGATATTATATGAGGATAACCATCTATTAGTAGTTGAAAAACCAATTAATATGCCTACTCAAGAAGATGATAGTAAAGATCCAGATTTATTAAATGAATTAAAAAAATACATAAAAGAAAAATATAATAAACCAGGTAATGTATACCTAGGTTTAGTTCATAGATTAGATAGACCAGTAGGTGGTGTTATGGTATTTGCCAAAACATCTAAAGCTGCATCTAGATTATCAGAACAAGTAAGAGTACATAAACTAGAAAAATCTTACTATGCCGTAATTGAAGGTAAGTTAGAAGATGGTAAATTAGTAGATAAATTATTAAAAGATGAAAAAACTAATAATACTATTGTTAGTCCTAATGGTAAAGAATCAGTATTATCTTTCAAAAATATTATCTATAAAGACGGATTATCATTGGTTGATATAAAACTAGAAACAGGAAGATCTCATCAAATAAGAGTACAGTTTTCGTCAAGAAACCATCCATTATATGGAGATCAAAGATATAATAAACACGCTAAAGTGGGAGAACAAATCGCTTTATTCGCATATAAATTATCATTTGAACATCCTGTTACAAAAGAAAAATTAGAATTTAAATTAGATAAACCAAATAAATATCCTTGGAATATATTCTAGGATATTTTTATTTGTATATATACAAAAAATATGGTATTATTTTAATGTAATATATAGTAGAAAGAGGTAATATATGTTTTGTCCAAATTGTAAAAATCAAATAGTTCCTGGAACTAGTATTTGCCCAACATGTGGCGCAAATATAGAACAATCAGCGCAATTTGCAGCACCTGCCGATTCAGCAGAACAACCAGTAGCACCGGTTCAAACAAACCAACCGGTTCAACCACAACCAGAAATTACATCACCAGTTGTGGAAAATTCAAACACAACAATTGAATCACCAGCTCCAGTTGCCCCTGCACCAGCAGTAGAAGCTCCTGTAGCAGAAACTCCAGTTGCACAACCGGTAGAGCCAGTTGTACCAACTCAAGGACCAATAGAAAAATCATCTAAGAATGGTATTAAATGGGTTATTATAATCATAGTTGCTTTAGTGGTAATTGCTCTTATTGTATTTGGTGTTAGTAAATTATTTAACAAACCAGAGCAAAATAAACCACAAGAACTACCTATATCAGAACCAATCAAAGATGTTGAGCCAATAAATGATGCAATTGTTCCATCAAGTGATGCATTCTTAATGTATGTAGAAGATGTATTTTCTATAACAGGTAGAGGTACTGTAGTTACTGGTAGAATTAAACGTGGAACAGTATCATTAGATGATAATGTTCAAATTGTCGGATTAGATAATAAGGTAGTTGATAGTGTAGTAACAGGAATTGAAGCTTTCCGTAAACAACTAGATACAGCATCAGAAGGTGAAAATGTAGGATTATTATTGAGAGGTGTATTACGTGACCAAGTAGAGCGTGGTCAAGTAATTAGTAAACCGAATTCAATAGGAGCATATAAAAAAATTGATGCACAAATTGATACTTTAACAAGCGAAGCTGGTGGACGCCGTACACCATTCTATAGCGGATATAATCCACAAGTGTATATTGGAACAGCTAATGTACCAGGAGTTGTAACATTACCAGCTGGAGTGGAATCAGTAAATCCTGGTGATAGTTTAACAGTAACAATCGAACTTGAAAAAAGTATTGCGTTAGAAATTGGGACAGAAATTGCAATTCGCGAAGGCGGAAGAACAGTTGCGGAAGGTAAAGTAACAAAAATATATTAGAATCTCTTAATGAGATTCTTTTTTTGGATAATAATGTAGGAAAAAACATATAATTACTAGGTGATATTATGTCTAAATATAGACTTATGATGATTTTGTTATTGATATTTGGAATCCTAATTTTTGATATAGTTAAAGCAGATAATACATTATATGGAAAGTGTATTTACTTAGATCCAGGACACGGTGGTAAAGATCCAGGCGCAACATATGGAGGTGTAAAAGAAGAAGATATAAATTTATCAATCGCTTTAAAATTAAAAGAGAACCTAGAAAATAAAGGTGCAGTAGTATACCTAACAAGAACTGGAGATTATGACCTTGCTCCTAAAGGAATTAAAGAAAGGAAACGTGCAGATTTATATAGAAGAAGTGTTCTTATAAATAACTCCGGATGTGATTTATACCTATCACTACATTTAAACGCAACTAAATCAACATCTTGGTACGGGGCACAAGTATTTTATGATGACATAAATAAAAACAATATCGAATTAGCTAAAATATTACAAAAACAATTAAAAAAAGACTTAAAAACAAATAGGAAGATTAAAGAGGTAAAAGATGGCTATTTATATAGGAGAGTTAAAGTACCAGGAGTACTTATTGAAATGGGTTTTCTAAGTAATCCCGGAGAGCGAAATAAGCTAAAAAAAGATAGTTATCAAAAATTAGTATCCAACTCGATTTCTAAAGGCATAGAAACATACCTTAAAAATGTGAAAAATGATTAAATTAAGTTGAAAAATAATTGCTTTAATGATAAAATGGTAATATGAATAGGTATGGTGAAAATAAATGAACGAAGATTATACAACTTTAAACGACGAATATGAAAAATACGATGACGAAAGAAAACCATTTCCATGGTTTAGATTAATAGTAGTAGTACTTTTAATCTTAATAGTTATTTTTCTAATCATTAAAATTGCGAAGAAGGGACCAAGTCTATATGACACATTAGTACAAGAAGCAAAAACTAATGTAGTTGGAAGAAGTGACTTCCCACAAGAAATAGGAGATTGCACAACTTATACATTAGAACAAGTAACTGCTAATAGTGATACTGCAGTAAAGAAAAGCTTAAGTAGTTGTGATAAAACTAAAACAACAATTAAAGTATGCAAATTAGATACAGGTAAATATCAATATACACCAATTTTATCTTGCAAAAACGAAACAACAGCGTTTGGTGATTGGAAAAAAGGTGATATTGCAAATATAATAGCTGATAATTCTGATTTACAAATTACTTATTTAGGTGAAGCTTTAGAAGTTGGTAATAGAGTATTCTATCCTAACAACGAAACAAATCCTGAAGCTGCAAACGAAAGATATGCAAGTGCACCTAACGGTGAATACAAATATCAAATAAATGCAACTACTGCTTACAAATGGTATACAGTAGGACAAGAAAAAGTATATTATAACGGTGGCGAATATAGTTCAAATGAACCAAACGGATATAGTTCAAGAGAAAATGAAAAAACAACTGTATTTGCTTCAATTAATAAACCAGCAGAATTACCATACAGAAATATTAGTAGTACAACAGTATATGCTACAGAATATGTATCATATCCATACAAATTTGATTGTAAAGATCCAAATTATGTAGGAACAGTTACATCATCAGTATTATGTTCACAAAGAACACAAAATGATTTCAAAATAACAGTTAAGATTCATTATACTTGTGATGGTGTAAATGAAGTAGATAAAGATGTTGTTTGTAAACCACGTAGTTCATGGACAACAAATTCATGCTATAAAGAAGGCCAAAGTTCAGTAGGAAATACAAGTGATGGTTATGCTTATACAAGACAATTATGGACAGGAGAAACTTGTATATCAGCGCCTGGATATTTAGCAACAGATAGTTCATGGCAATGGTATAAACTTGTAGATGTTAATAGATATTATCCAAGTGGTTCTACAAGTGCAGCAAGCGAGACAACATACTATGTAAATGCACCAACTGAAGGGGCAAAGAAAGACACTAGTACAGAAGCTACTACATATCAATATTACAAATTAGATGCATCACAAAGCCAAGCACAAAATTGGGTATCACTTAGTGATGAATCAATGACAAAAGAAGAATTAATTAATAAATTCAAAGAATTAGGATATGAAATAAATAGTATTAGTGATATAAATAACAACGAAAACTTAAGATATCAATTATCAATTAGATATCGTAATAGAAAGTAATGAGGTGGGGTAAATGAGTACAGAAGAATTAATTCAAGCCTTAGGCGATTTAAAAGATAGTTTACCAGTATCTGAAAATGATCAAATATTATATGCATTAGAAGATAAGATGAAACCTTTTCAAGATAGATTAGCAAATAATGATAATTATCGTGATGTAGTAGAACAACCTACTCAAACTGTTGAAACACCAGCACCAACAGCAGAAGATATACTTTATGGCTCACATTTTGAAAATGGTACAGAAAATAATACACCAGAAACAGTTACAAATACTGAACCTGGTATACATCCAGCAAATATAGCAATGCGTGAACGTTTCGAAATGTATAGAAACAGTATTGAAGAAGCTAATAACTCAATAGCTGAAGATAATATTGCATTACAAGAAGCAGAACAAGCATTAGTTGATAAAAGAAGAGAATTTTCAAATATTGACAATGATAATATAGATATGAATAGTCCTGAATATGCAGGACAACGTGCTTTATTATCAGCGTTAGAATCACAAGTTGAAGAATTAAGAAACGAAATAGAAGAAAATCAAAGAGTTGTTAATGAAACTCAAGCTAAACTTGATGATCCAAATTATGGTTCAGCTGCATTTGAAGCATTAATGGCATCTGATCCAACAGTAAATTATCAAGCAAGATTTGAAGATGAAAAAGCATTAGCTAAAATTCAAGAACAATATCAACTTGAATCAGATAGCCAAATATATTCACAATCAGCAGTAAATGCTCAAATTGATGAATGGGTAAATCAAATTCAAAGTGGTAATTATGATGCAGCAGCTATAAGCGCAGCAATAGATGAATTAGCTGGACGTATAGCTCAAACTTCATTAGAGGAAGATAGAGAAGCTGAATTAGCAGATATCGATAGACAATTAGCTGATAATTCAATGGAATTAGCAGACATTCAAACTAGATTAAGCGATAGACTTAATTATGTTGTATCAAGTTTCGAAGCAGGATCTGAAGAGATGGGACTTGGTGGAGCTTATGATAAGAGAATCCAAAAAGTTCAAAAAGGTCGTGATTTAGCAACAGGTGAACAACAAAAAGCTGAATTACAAGCATTATATACTGAGTTAGCTGCTAATCCAGATCGCGCAGAAGAAATTAATGCAAGAATCAAAGAAAAAAGAAGTGAAATGGCTAGTATAGCTAATCTTCATAAAGATGATGTTGCAAAATTCGATGCAAGAATTGCTAAATTAAAAGCAGAAAAAGAAAATGTATTATCTCATGAACAATTAAATCGTATTAATGAATTAAGAGGAGAATTATCTGGATTAGATTTTTCTAAAGACGGTGAAAGAGTTCTTGAAATTTCATCAGAACTTAATGGCATCTTAGGAAATACAACATTAGATGTCAATCAAATGAGATTAGATGAAAAAAGAGAAGCTGAACTATTAGCGGCTAAAGCAGCGTTAGAAAATAGAAGAGAATTATTAAGCAGAGGCATAATTGAAAAATTATATACAATTCAAGCTGGCCTTAATAATATTAAAACTCAAGCTGATCCACAAAATAATCAACCTGTAGGTGGTACAGATACACCTGAAAATAAACCAAGTCTTGATGAATTAATGGATGGTGCACAAGAAATTGATCCATCTAAACCAAGTCTTGATGAATTAATGGATGGTGCCGAAGAAATTAAGCCTGAACCATTAGGTGTTACTAAACCTTTAACAGATGAAGAAAGACAAGCTAATTTAAAGAAAGCATTAGAAAATGACACTATGCGTGATTCTTGGTTAAAAAGAGCTGAAAATGAAGATGTATATTGGGAACAAAAAGATGCAGAAGAACAAACTACTACACCTAATAACAAAATTAAAGTAGCTGAATTTGCCGCAGCTGGATCTTCACTAAAAGAAAAGGCTAAAGGCATGCTTAATAAAGCAAAAGAAAAATTAGCAGGTATGAAAGATCACTTTGCTAAACATTGGAAAAAATATGTATTAGGAGCTGCATTGTTAATTGGACTAGCTACCTGCGCAAAAGAACTTGGAGATGACAAATTACCTGATAATAACGAAATTGTTCAAGAACAAGATAGCAATGATATAACACAAGAAACTGAAACTCCTGAAGTTACACCTGAGGCAGAAATACCAGAAGAAGAAACTCCTGAAGTTGAAGATGAAAAAGATGCTGAAAAAGAAGAAGATAACGAGAAGGATAACACTAATGATGTTACAAATCAAACTGTAACTCCAGCTCCTGCTCCAACTCCTGCTCCAGCTCCAGCACCTGCACCAATCATTGGTGAACCAATTGCTACAGATCCAATTAATCCAATTCCAGCAATTCCAGAAGGTACACCAGTAATTAGTGAAGAAGTTACAGTTATATCAGAAAATCCTGAACAACATGTAATCTCTGAAACACAAGAAACTACTGGTGGAGAAGAATTATATAGTCAAACTTCAGAAGAAACTCATGAAGTAACCGTTGATGATCAAGGAAAAGTAACTGAAACAACAAATACAAATACTGATTCAACAAATGAGGTAACAAATAATAATGAAAATGGTGGTATCCAAAGTGTTAAAGAAGAAGTAGTAGATGATGACGTTGTTATTCCAGATTTAGGCGGTGGAGTTCAAGTATCTGAAGAAGAAGTTAACGAAGTATTACCAGACTTAGGTGGTGGTGAAATCGTAACTGAAGAAACAATAATAAATGAACCACCAGTTGAGGAAAAGGAAGAAGTTAAAGAACAAGGTCAAGAGCAAACTCAAGAACAAGCACAAGAGCAAACTCAAGAACAAACTCAAGAACAAACTCAAGAAAATGAACATGGTACATTCGCATTAGGTTCAGGTGAAACTTATGTTGCGCCACTAGGTGAATCATATTTCCAAAATGCAGACATGGCAACTGATAACGATGCATATACAATGACTGCTAATGAAGATGGTACATATTCAGTAACAAATACTGGTGATGAAGATATTCAAGTAGCTGCTCCAGAAAGAGAAGATACTAATAATACTATTGATAATAGTGATATAGCCGCTGATTTAGCTGCATTAGAAGCTGAATTAGGGTTAGACTTATCAATGGATGCACCATCAAATGATGGACCTACAAGATAGTAGATAGGAGAATAAAAATGGAGAATAGAATTAATCAAGTCATTACTACTGAGAATGGTGATAAATTTTTAATCTTACATCAAGCAATCTATAACAACACTAATTACTATGTATGCTGTGCTGTTGAAAAAGATGAAAGCGATGTAAAAGAAGACTTCTATCTATTTGAAGAAGTAAAGGAAAATGGCGAAATATTTATCAAATTAGTAGAAGATGATAAAATGGCTAAGTTCATACTAGAACATTTAGATTTATTAGAAAAAGATGAATAATTAATTCATCTTTTTTTCTTTATATTAATGCCATAATATGTTATAATTACCATAGGTGATAGTATGGCAAATAAAGTGTTCAAAACATTAGAAGAACAAATAGAAATATTAAAAAACCGTGGATTAGTCATTAATGATGAAAAAGAAGCAAGAGATATATTATTAAGAGAAAACTACTTCTTTATTAATGGTTATAGACATTTATTCGCAAAAGAAAAAGGTAATGATGCATTTATAGAAGGCACAACATTTGATGAGTTATATGCAACATTCATTTTCGATAGAAGATTGCGAAACGTTTTCTTTAAATATCTATTAGTAGTTGAAAATAACATGAAATCAATCATAAGTTATCAATTATCTAAAAAATATGGTTATAAAGAAAAAGAATACTTAAATCCAGATAACTTTAATCAAGATCCACTACGTAGAAGACAAGTAAATGATGTCATCAGTAAAATGAAAAGACAAATAAGGGTTAATGGTGATAAACATACCGCTACAATGCACTATATGCACAAGTATGGTTATATTCCATTATGGATCTTAGTAAAAGTATTGTCATTTGGTATTCTATCAGAATTATATGCCATATTAAAATATGATGATCAAATCGCAATTGCAGATAAATATATGATATCACCTGATGTTTTAGGTACATATCTATCGATAACTGCGAATTTTAGAAATTTATGTGCTCATGAAGAAATTCTTTATGATTATAGGACACAAAGAATAATTCCGGATTCACCAATTCATTCTAAATTAAATATTGAAAAAGACTATGATGGATATAAATATGGTAAAAATGATTTATTCGCATTATTAATTATGTTAAAAACATTCTTAACAGATAGAGAATTTAGAGGATTAGTATACGAAATAGGATATGTTATAGATAAGATGGATCAAGTAGTAAGTACAGTACCATTAGATAGTATATTAAATAAAATTGGATTCCCAAGTAATTGGAAAGATATAGTAGAACTATAATGGTGATGATATGAAAAAGGGATTTAATATAATAATCGCGTTATTATGTGTAACTATAGGAGTAATCAGTACTATATGCATTTATAGTATTAAAAATAAGAATATAAGTATATTTTCTTATAACGATACCAGTTCACTAAAAGAATCAATCAAAAAAGTATATGATTCAGTAGTATTAGTAGAAAACTATAAAGACGATAAATTAGTAGCTACTGGTACAGGATTTATATATAAGAAAGATGATGCAAATTCATATATTATAACTAATAACCATGTAATTGAATCATCAGATAGTATTAAAATAATGTTACCTAATAGTGAAGTATTAGATACATCATTAGTGGGTAAAGATGTATTTTCAGATATCGCAGTATTAAAACTAAACAATACAAATATAACAGTAGCTAATATAGGTAATAGTAAAGAATTAGAACTAGGTGATACAGTATTTACAGTTGGTTCCCCTTTAGGAATAGAATTCCAAGGAACAATTACAAAAGGTATTATTTCAGGACTAGATAGAACAATAGAAGTTAAACTATCAATAGGTGAAAGTTTAATGGACGTAATTCAAACAGACGCCGCTATAAATGAAGGTAACAGTGGCGGACCTTTATGTAATATAAAAGGTGAGGTAATTGGTATAAATTCCCTTAAAATAGCCGGTGATGGTGCAGAGGGAATGGGATTTGCTATACCTATTGAAAATGCCCTAGAAGTGGCAAATAAACTAGAAATAGAAGGGCATATAGATAGACCTAGTATTGGAGTATCATTAACTGACATAGATAATGCAATACTAACAGATATTGGTATAAATGTTCCTGACATAAACTATGGTGCAGTAATTACAAATGTTAAATCAGATTCAGATGCGTCAACTGCAGGACTAAAAAAAGGAGACGTAATTACTAAAATAAATAATATAGAAGTTAAATCCGCACCACACTTTAGATATTTACTATATAAAAATAATATAAATGATGAAATAACGATAGAATATATTAGAAATAGTAATAAAGAAGAAGCAAAAATAGTTTTAACTGGTATTTTAAATATAAAAGATTGACATTATAACAATTTAATGTTAACATTTTATGTAATGGCAATGATTATATCAAAGTAGCTATATATGTCGTTTTAAAGAGAGAGTATGTTGGTGGAAATTACTTAAATAATTATATAGTGAATTTCAATATATGAGCTGGTTTATCCCGTTATTCGCGTTAAGAAATGAGTGCTGAATTTATATTCAGAATTTGGGTGGTACCACGGTTAATTCGTCCCTTACATTATGTAAGGGATTTTTTTATTGGAGGAGATAATATGAAAGAAAAAATTGAATCAATCAAAGCACAAATGTTAGAAGAATTATCTAATGTAAGTGATATTAAAGTATTAAATGACTTAAAAGTAAAATATCAAGGAAAGAAAGGTTTAATAACTGAAGCAACATCTATGATAAAAGAAGTACCAGTAGAGCAAAAGAAAGAAGTAGGTATGTTAATAAATGACCTAAGAAATACTTTTGATGAAAGATACTCAGAAATAGAATCAGAATTAAACCAAAAATTATTAAATGAGAGATTAACAAAGGAAGCAGTTGATATTACATTGCCTGCCACAACTATAGAAGAAGGCGCACCTAGTATATTAGAAAAAGTAATCGAAGATTTTGAAGAAGTATTTATGTCTATGGGATACGACGTAGTAGACGGTCCTGAAATCGAAGAAGATAAATACAACTTCGAATTATTAGGATTACCAAAGGGACATCCTGCTAGAGATGCACAAGATACATTCTATCTTAAAGGTGATGAGTTATTATTAAGAAGTCATACATCTCCTGTTCAAGCAAGAACAATGCTTGCTAAAGGTGGAAATGAACCTGTAAGAATTATATGCCCAGGTAAAGCATATAGAAGAGATGAAGATGATGCAACTCATTCACATCAATTTACTCAAATTGAAGGTTTACTTGTTGATAAAGATATAAAATTATCAGATTTAAAAGGTACAATTACAACAATTTGTAAGCATATGTTTGGTGAAGATACAGTAACTAGATTTAGACCAAGTTACTATCAATTTACAGAACCATCAGTTGAAATGGATATTTCTTGCTTTGCATGTAAAGGAAAAGGATGCAGCATTTGTAAAAATACTGGATGGATTACAATTGGTGGAGCTGGTGTAGTACATTATGACGTATTAAAAGGATGTGGATATGATCCTTCAAAATGGACAGGATTCGCGTTCGGTTTTGGTGCTGAAAGATGTGCTATGTTAAAGTATGGTATAAGTGATATAAGAACATTCTATAATGTTGATTTAAGAGAAACAAAAGCATTCGATAGAAGGGAGGAAGAATAAGATGATATCATTAAATTGGGTAAAAGATTATATAGATCTTGATGGTGTTGATTTAAAGGAATTAGCTACAAAAGTTACTAAAGCTGGTATCAATGTAGAGGCAGTAATAACTAACCATATAGATCATTTAGTAGTTGGTGAAGTTGTTGAATGTGTTAATCATCCTGATTCTGACCATCTACATGTATGTAAGGTTAATATTGGTAATGAAATTACTCAAATAGTATGTGGTGCTCCTAATGTAAGAAAAGGATTAAAAGTAATCGTATCATTACCAGGCGCTATTCTTCCTGGAAATTTCGAAATTAAAGCCGGAAAAATACGTGGTGAAGAATCAAATGGCATGATATGTGCTTTATATGAATTAGGTTTAGAAGAAAAAACAGAAGAAACATACGCTAAAGGAATTGAAGAATTAGATCCGTCTGCTCCTGTAGGTGCTGATGCAATGGACTATCTAGGATTAGATGATACATTATATGAATTAGATGTTCATAAACATAGAAATAATGATTGTTATTATCATATTGGATTCGCGCATGAAATAGGTGCTGTAATTGGAGAAAAAGTACATTATCCTGAAGCAAAACATAATGAAGTATCTGATAATGTAAGTAAATATGTAGATTTAAAAGTTGAAACATCAAGATGTCCATATTATATTGGTAAGATGGTTAGAAACGTTAAAATAGGTGAGTCACCAGAGTGGATTAAAAAAAGAATTAAAGCTGCTGGTATGCGTCCTATTAATAATGTTGTAGATATTTCTAACTTCGTTATGTTAGAATATGGTCAACCAACACATTTCTTTGATGCAGATAAGTTAGGTAAAAAAGTGTTAGTAAGAGATGCTTTAGAAAACGAAAAAATTGTTACTTTAGATGGCGTAGAAAGAACATTAACACCTAATGATATAGTTATTACAGATGGTACTAAACCAACTTGTATAGCAGGTGTTATGGGTGGTGAAAATACTGAAGTAGATGAAAATACAAAAAATATTTTCATAGAAGCCGCTATCTTTGATGCATTCTCAATTACTAAAACAGCTAATAGATTAAACTTAAAATCAGAGGCATCTAGAATGTATGGTAGAGGATTAAACTACGAATATACCATTGCTGCCATGAATAGATGTTTAAGTTTATTAGAAGAATATGCTAAAGGTGAAGTATTAAGTGGTGAATTATTACATGATAATTTAGATAAAAAAGAAAAAGTTATTGATGTAACTACAACTGAATTAAACAATGTATTAGGTATGACAATGACTGATGATGACGTAAAAGCTCAATTAGAAAAATTAGATTTTGCTTATACATTAAAAGATGGAGTATTCACTGTAACTATTCCTAGAAGAAGATTAGATGTGCAACCTAATAAAGCTGATATAGCAGAAGAAATAGGAAGATTATATGGATATAATAACTTAAATGATACATTACCAAAGGTTGAAACTAAACGTGGTAGATATATAGGTGATGTTTCGTTAAGAAAGAGTATATCAAAAAGATTAAGAACATTAGGATTAACTGAAGTAAGAACATATACTTTGGTTCCAGAAACTACTGCTAATATGTTTAATTATGATGGTAAAGAGGTATTACCTTTACCTAATCCAATGTCAAATGATAGAAGTCACTTAAGACTATCTTTAATACCTTCTTTATTACAAACATATGAATACAATAAGGCAAGAAAAGTAACTGATATTAATATCTATGAAATAGCAAAAACATATGATAAGAATTTCGTCGAGGATCATAAAATTGCTATCTTAATGAAGGGTAATTATATTACTAACCAAGTTCATGGTATTAATATGAAAGTAGATTTCTACTTAATAAAAGGTATAGTTGAGAACCTATTAAAATATTTAGGTTATAAGAATAGATATTCATTTGAAAAAGTAGAAGTTAAAGAATTACATCCTGGCGTAAGTGCTGCCATTATGTTAGATAGAAAGAAAATAGGTATAATTGGTAAAGTACACCCATCATTATATAAAGATGATATATATGTAGCTGAAATATCTATGACTAGTCTATATAATGCAGCTACAAAACCACTTAAATATAAAGAAGCTGGTAAATATCCAAGTATTAAAAAAGATGTTGCATTTATCGTAGATAATAATATTACTAACAAAGAAATAGAAACTATTATTAAACATGCAGGTAGTAGATTATTAGAAAGTGTAGATATATTTGATATTTATAGAGATATTGAAGATGGTAAAAAATCAATGGCTTATTCATTAGTATTTAAAGATGAGACTAGAACATTGACAGAAGAAGAAGTTATGGAAGTGTTCGGAAGAATCATCAATGAAGTATGCAGCAAATTAGATGCAAAAATAAGAGACTAACAAGTCTCTTTTTTATCACACAAAAAAAATGAGCTATTGCTCATTTTCAGTAACAGATTTAATATATTTTTCATATCTTTCTGCTAAATCAGTATCTTTAATATCAACTTTATTATTCTTTCTTAATTCGATTAATGCTCTATAATAATAACTTGTATCACTATTCTTTTTATCAGCAGCAATAGTTTTAACTATAAATTCTTCACAATCATCTAAAGATGGTTTATCCATAGAAGCACCTTTAAATACAATAGTATAATTATTTTCATATTTGATAGCTTCAGTTGAATAAGAATTAGTAGATAGTTTTATTAATTCATCAGTATATTCCTTCGCAATATCAGTGTCATATGAAATAGAACCTAAATCTTTAGTAGTAATTCTATCACCATAATGATTAATAATATCATCAAATGATTCACCATTATTTAAACGTGCAATAATCTTATCAACTAATGCTTTAGCTTCATCACTAGTACCATCTACACTTATATATTTTGTTTCAGTTTCACCAAATATACTTTCATCATAATACTTTTTGATTTCTTTATCAGTTACATTCTTTTTAATATAATCATCTAGAGCTAAACTTCTTCTATATTCTAATTTTAATTCATCTAAGAATTCGTTTTTATTAGTAAATCCATTTGATTTTAAAAATTCTTCTTCACTATATCCATAATATGTTTCATACATTGATATATAATAATCAGCCATAGAATTAACTTCAGTTTTCATATCGTTATCTTCAGGATATAAATCTGTAAGTATTACATTGTCAATTATTTTAATAAGCATATCTACATTATATTGTTCTTTCATATCACTATATAATTGATCAGCAGTAATATTCTTATCGCCAATTTCTACTATAACTTGTTCACCATTAGCTAAAGTCGCGATTCTATCTGGAATAATAATCATCATTATACCAATACCAATCATTATACCAACTAAACCAGATATAATTAGTTTTCTATCGAAACTACTTTTAGTTTCCTCTTTTTTAAACTTAAATACCTTTTTCTTTACTGGTTCATCATAGTCTTTTAATAATGATTTTTTAATTTTATCCAACTCACTTTTTTTCTTGTTAACTGTCTTGTTTGCCATAATATACCCTCCATATTAATTGTATAACATTTTGAATGACTAATAAAGAAAATATTAAAAAAATATAAAAAAAATAATATTTTTATCCTAATTTTATCAACTTTATTGTATAATATTATCAAGGAGGTATAGTTATGTGGTTTATCATTGGTTTAGTAGTTTTTATAATTTTAATATCTATTAAGCAAGTCAATCAATATGAAAGGGGAGTAAAATTTACTTTAGGTAAATTTAGTGGAATTATGAATCCAGGTTGGAATTTAGTATTACCAATCTTCCAATCTTTCTCAAAGGTTGATATAAGAACTAAAGCTGTAGACGTTCCAGAACAAGACGCGATTACTGGTGATAACGTTTCAGTTAGAATTAATGCAGTTATTTACTACAAAGTATTTGATGCAGCTAAATCTATTCTTGAAGTTGAAAACTTCAGATATGCAGTTAGCCAATTAGCTCAAACAACTATGCGTAATGCTGTAGGTTCTGTTTCATTAGATGAATTATTAAGCTCAAGAGAAAAAATTGCTACTGAAATTTGTAAAATAATTGATGAAGCAACTGATCCATGGGGAATCAAAGTAGAAAATGTAGAACTTAAAGAAATCACTTTACCAGAAGAAATGAAACGTGTTATTGCTAAAGTAGCTGAAGCTGAAAGAGAAAAAGCTGCAGTTATTACTAAAGCAGAAGGTGAAGTTGAAGCCGCTAATAACTTAGCAAAAGCTGCTGAAGTTATGGGTTCAACTCCAGGTGCATTACATTTAAGAACATTAGCTACATTAAATGATTTATCATCAGATCAATCAAATACAATTATCTTTGCTATTCCAATCGAAGTTTTAAAAGCTTTCGAAGGTATAGATGCAAAGAAAGTAATTGACACAGTTAAAAGTGCAAAGAAATAAGATAGACAAATTCTATCTTTTTCTAGTATAAGGAGGTATTTATGGAATTTTTAGATGTTTATAATAAAGATAAAGAATTAACAGGAAAAGTAATTCCTAGAGCAAAAGGAAAACCTGAGTTAGAACCAGGAGAATATATAAGGATAATAATTATATTTATTCAAAATAGTAAAAATGAATTACTAATTCAAATGACATCAAAAGAAAAGGGAAGCATTTGGGCAACTACTGGAGGATTAGTTTCATCAGGTGATACTGTGGATAAAACAGTTATAAAAGAAGTTCAAGAAGAATTAGGATTAGATATATCTAATGAAGATGTAAAACACATTGGATGCTTTGAAAAAGGAGTGGCTTTCTTCGATGTATACTATCTTAAAAAAGATATAGATATCAAAGACATAACATACCAAAAAGAAGAAGTAGAATATGTTAAATGGTTAAGTTTTGATGAAATTGACGCATTAATAAGTGAAGACAAATTTAGACCAGGTCACATTCCAGGACTTAATCTTTTAAAAGATTATTTAAATAATAATTAATTTTATCCAAAAAATATTGACATTAATAGAAAGTATTGATATAATCTATTATGTCAGTTGGGGAATTAGCTCAGTTGGCTCAGAGCACCTGCCCTGCACGCAGGGGGTCGCGGGTTCGAGTCCCACATTCTCCACCAGATTGATAACAAACTCACGAAAGTGAGTTTTTTATTTCATAAAATGTGATAAAATATATATGTATTACCCCATGGCCAAGCGGTAAGGCATCGGACTCTGACTCCGAGATCGTTAGTTCGAACCTAACTGGGGTAGCCATGCCGACTTAGCTTAGTTGGTAGAGCAACGCATTCGTAACGCGTAGGTCGCTGGTTCAAATCCGGCAGTCGGCACCATATAAAAATAAGCAACCAAAAACGGTTGTTTTTTAATTCATTAAAAAAATAGATACATCAAATATACATAATATAAATTAGTACCATTTGATATTATATAGTCAAACTTGCATTTATTATAAAAAGTGTTATAATAATATCCATTGAACGGGGGAAATATAATGAAAAAAGAAACAAAAAAAGAAATCGCTAAAAGTGGAGTAACCATTGTTATTGGTGGTACAATACTTGCAGGAGTATTATATTTAGGCAAAAACTATAGATTACAAAATCCATTTGTAAGAATAGATAATCATACAAATGATGATCATATTGAAAGAGAAATACCTACATGGAAAGAAGGAGTTCCATATAGTTATACACATTCTGGAACAATCGAAAAACCAGAAGATTCTGAAGTTACAGTTGGTGGTGTAGAAGAAACTACTAATGAAGTTAAAGATGATACACCAGTATCAAGTTCATCAACAGTAACATCATCAGTATATGCATATACAGATGAAGAAATTCAAGCTATGTTCCCACCAGTAGTGATAGATAATAGTAATCATGTATTATCTGAATCTACAGTGGTTATATCTGAAAAACCAGGTCAAATAACTTCAATGACAAGTTCTATATCTGGTGGAGAAGTAATTAGTGAAAAAACAGAAATCACATATAATGAAGTAACTTTCGATAGAAGTGAATCAATAGATACTACACAACGTGTATGTACTGAAGGAAGAAGAAGATAATATAAAAACTCGTTTTAACGAGTTTTTAATTGATATTTAATATGATTATGTTATAATATAGAACACAGGTGAATAGAGAAAAAGAAATTAAAAAAGATTAGAACTATTCATAGAAAAGAGATATCAAGAAACTAATCTTTACTTTTTATAGATTATGGTATAAAATATTAAAGAAAGCCGAAGAAAAGAAGAGTAATTAAATTAAAGCATAAAGAGAACTCTATATGGTGTGAAATGAGGATGTAGTAATTTAATGAACATGGTCTTGGAGGCTAGTAAGTGAATAATTAGCTTATTGCGGGTCATACACGTTACGTATTAGAGATTAGGGAAACCTAAATAAGAGTGGTACCGCGGTAATTCGCCTCTTAGCGTCATGCTAAGAGTTTTTTTATTAAAGGAGGAATAAAGAATGAAAAGAAATATTTTAGTTACAGGAGCTTGGCCATATGCAAACTATTTATTACATATAGGTCATTTAGTCGCATTACTTCCAGGAGATGTAATTGCTAGATATTATAGAATGAATGGAGATAATGTAGTATATGTAAGTGGTTCAGACTGTCATGGTACACCAATTACAGAAAGAGCAAAAAAAGAAGGTAAAACACCAGCTGAAATCGCTATGTATTATCATAATGAAGATGTAAAAAGCTTAGAAAAAGTTGGTTTTTCTTATGATATGTATACATCAACAGAAGAAGACTATCATAAAGAAAAAGTAATGAAATACTTTAAAGAAATGTATGATAATGGTAATATCTATGAAAAAGAAGAAGTTCAAGATTACTGCCCTAAATGTAATAAATTCTTATCAGATAGAGAAATTATAGGTACATGTCCACATTGTGGAGGTGACGCAAAAGGTGATCAATGTGATTCATGTCTTGCATCATTAGAATCAAATGAATTACTAAATAGAAGATGTAGTACTTGTGGTTCTACTCCAGAACAAAGAAAAAATAAACACTTATATTTAGAATTATCTAAATTCCAAAAAGATATTGAAAAATTAATTAAAGATAGAGAACCAATTTGGAGAAAGAATGCATTAAATGAATCTAAAAAATTCTTAAATATGGGATTAATTGATAGAGCTGCAACTAGACAATTAGATTGGGGTATCAAAGTACCAGTAGATGGATATGAAGATAAAAGAATCTATGTATGGATTGAAGCAGTATTAGGTTATATTACTACATGTGAAAGAGTTTTAGAAAGTCGTGGAGAAGATTTTAAATCATTTATAACTGATCCTAACTTAATAAGTTATTACTCAATTGGTAAAGATAACATTCCTTTCCACACAATAATTTTCCCAGCAATTTTAAAAGCAATTGGAGAAGGATTTAGCTTACCAACACACATTATTTCATGTGAATTCATGAATATGTCAGATGAAAAAATGAGTAAATCAAAAGGTAACTTAATAACTATTAATGACATAGTTGATAAATATGGTAAAGATACAGTTAGATATTTCATGATCGCGAATGGTCCTGAAAAGAAAGATTCTAACTTCTCAGAAAATGATTTAATAATGGCACATAATAAATTCTTAGTAGGTGGATTAGGTAACTTTATTAATAGAAACGTTTCATTTATTAATAAGAAATTTGATGGTGTAGTAACTGCTGGTAAAGTAAATGAAGATATCATTAAATTAACTAAAGATACATATAAAGAAGTTGCTAAATTAATTGAAGCAGGTGAATTAAGAACTGCATTAGATAAAGTATCTGATTATGTAGACGCTGCTAATAAGTTCTATGATAATAGTACTCCTTGGATTCAAGTTAAAGAAGATATGGATGCATTCAATAATACAACATATACTTGTATGTATATGATAGCTAATTTATCTAATTTATTAAGACCTTTCATTCCAGATACAACTGATAGAATTAAATCATTATTAGGTATTTCAGAAAACGGATGGAATGAAGTTGTGTTAACTGGTAATATTAAATTAAATGATA
>ODAI014386787.1_pt1 | contig 26652 bp, 20 predicted proteins | sample 1539321 | NCBI WGS metagenome assembly ODAI01 (sample SAMN02144231, study PRJEB22623) | gut metagenome | biome: sheep rumen | host: Ovis aries | place: New Zealand
ATCATTACTCCCACATCAGTAGAATAAAGAACTTCATTTACATATGCATATGCATTCCAATCAAAGATAGAATAATCAACATTCTTCTTGTATAGTTCAATTAGTCTATTAGAGTATTCTTTAGCTTTAAAAAGATTTTTGACCACTCCATTGCCGGTAAAATATATATCACTTAAAAGGTTAATTGCTGGAAGATAACCATCATCTGCGCTGTTAGATAAAAACTCCAATGCAATTCGACGGTTAATCTCAACATCAATTCCATATAAATATGCAAGGCCTAAAGCGTATTTCTTTTTTGGAGTTAATTTGATAACTTTACTTGAGAACAAGTCAGAGATTGTTTTAGCAATATTTTTCTCATCCACTATTTCAGGGAGATTTTTAAATCCTTTATGTAATTCTTTTTGATCAACTTCCATCGACAAATAAGGAATGATTGTTTTGCCTTCTTCTTGGGCCTTTGGATATTCTGTCGACTTCACATAGTTGTCTTCGTTAACAACATTTGGAGTAATTAAAATCAATAGCCCATCAGAGTCATGTAACTTTTCAAAAATCGAAGTGTCAAATTCTTTACCAATAACAAGAAATTCATCGTACCAAATAGCGATATCTCGACAAGATTCATCACTATGGATGAGGTCGATTAAATTCAAAGCTTGGATACGATCTTTTTTTCTATAAGAAAGAAAAATCTTCTTTTTAAATGCGCCTTCCGCGATTAAAAAGTCTTTTTCTTTAGCAACAAAATGGCTTAAGTAATCTTTTATTTTCTTATTAACGTCAATTTGAGTTTTATCTTCTTGATTGATATTTAAATACTGAATAGTACCAAATTTCTTGGTGTACTCATCAATTAATGATTCACTACTAACGATTGGAAGAAATGGAATAGAATTCTCTTTTACAAATGGATATTCAAACTTATAAGAATCGTTTTCAGTAGTTAAGTATTTATCACTTACCGCAAAAAGAACGACAGAAGTTTGCCCAATGAGTCGATTTAGTTCATTTTGGTCAAATTCTGGATATTCATCATAATCTACATAGTAGATAATTGAATCGCTATTATTTAAAACTAAATCAATGATTTGTTTCGCGTAATCAAAATCACCTCTCATATAAGAAAGGAAGATTTTGTTTTTGTTTCTGTTCTTGTCTTTCTTGTTCTTGCCTAAGCGAGTGTAGAACGACAAAGAAAATGCCGAACTCATCAATTATCTCCTCAAGAATTCAATATTTTAATTAATGATATCATTGATTAATACTGTTTTTAAGACAATTAGAAAAGCTCCTCCACATTCGAAGGGGCAAATCATCAATATCAACTCTATTTACTAATATGAACCATATCCGTTCATCGCATCTTCAATTGAGGCTCCATCTAACAAAACGTCAAATGTTTTTCTAGCTTGAATGTCCGCGTTTAAAGATAAACCTATAACATAGTTATATAAAACACGATTATCTTTAAGAACATCTTTAAAAGAGTTAAATAATTTATCTTCTCCTAGTGCTTTTGCAGGAGAAACTTGTCTCTTAGATGAACTCATTTCGTTTAAACTTTGAGATCTAATTAAAAATCTCATAAACTCATTAGTCATCTTCAAATTTTTGCTTTCTTTGTTAACTGCGAAAGATAGAGTAATTGTGTTGTAGTAGTAACCGCCATTATCAGTTGTTGGGATTGGTTGGAAACTATATTTGAATGGGTTTCTTTGATAATCTTCAGAGCTCGCTTCTCTTTTATGGCTTCCTGATAATCTATTCACTTCGGTGAACATCATAGGGACATCACCTTTATAAAAACGAAAGCAAATTCCATCTGTGTTATCTTTTGCGATTTCTTCTACACACTTAGCTTTATCAACAAAATGATAATCGTTAAAATCGTTAGCCTTTTCTAATCCACTTCTCATATATGAACCCGCAGTAGACTCTAATGTGTTTAAAGCGTCTACCGCTTCTTTATTGCCATTAATTGTTGATAAGAAATAAGGGAAATATAAAGAATAGATAGAAGCGTTATAACTCATAATTGGGCTTTCATATCCTAAATCAATCAAGGTATTACATGTATGTATTAATTGGTTATATGTCTTAGGAATAGAGATGCTGTTCTTAGAGAATATCTCTTCGTTAACAATCATTCCAAATGTGTTTGTGAAAATAGGAACAAAAGGAACATGTTCATCTTTATCTTTATAAATAAGTTCATCTCTAACTACGCCTAAATCAATACCAGTCTCTGAATCTGATAAATCTTCCGCATAGTCAAATAAAGTCTTATATTTTTGGTCGCTTTCCCAAGAGTTATTTATAAAATAAATATCAGGTGCACTATCGCCGACGAATAAATTGTTAATAACACTTTCTTTCGTGTAGTTATCAACTTTCTTATAATCAATGTTTACATTTGGATAGAACGCGTTGAATTTTAATATTTGTTCATCAAGCGCTTCAAAACTATCGTAATGGCCTCTAACTTTAATCGTGCATTCGGTTTGAGTGTCTAATCCTGGTTGAAATGATTTTTCACTCTCACCACTAGGTTTATTGCAACTTGAAAGTGTCAAAGTCATTACTGTGGCAAAAAATAAACACTTAGCCTTTCTCATGATCTCTTCTCCTAATATCTCTTATTAGGATAATTTTATAATATTTATAATTTTTTTTAGGAATGATTTTTTTGTTATATTCTAAATATAATATAAATAATATGAAACTGTTTTCCAACCGAAAGAATCTTGCTGTTTTTACTGTTATTGTAAATGTTTTGTTCGTCGGTGGATTATTCTTTGGAGAAGGTCAATATATCAAATCTTCGAGGAACTCTGCGATTGAGGCTAACAAAGCAAGTTTTGTCAGTGCAAATAATTCTCTTTCAAGAATGACTAACAACTATTTGTTAGGAGAGAGCCATTTATGCCGTTCTTGGGCAAGGCATATAAACCAAAATCCAATGACCATGGAAGAGGCAAAAGAGTTTGTTTCGCAATCGATTATCGACGCTGATGTAATTGCTCATATTATCGACCGTTCAACATATAAAGGGGTTGCTACTAAACCACATAAAAACGATGAAAATGATTTCTCTGTCGAATATAGTGCGGCCCTTGTTAGTAAAGTATTTACTTCTCATAATGAAGGAGTAAAAACATCTCCAGAATACACTGAACCGATAACATTAGAATCTTCGGTTGCTTTCTATACGGAAATTGAATTAAAAGATGATGTAGATCCAACTCTAACTTACGATGGATATTTAATGCGTATCGTCCCAACGAAAAACCTTGAAGAAAAATGGACCTTCCCAAGTGGATTTAGTCGTCTAGAAGTCGCGGTTATTGATAACTCTTCTGAAGAAAACCTAGGAGCGTACGTCTTCCACCACAAATCATTTAAGAGCACATCTTTCTTTAACTACTACCGTTCATATAATCTTCCATCTAGTTCAGAACTCAAAGCGCTTGAAGAAGAAATAACCACTAATTCTGGAACGATGAGTATGATAGATTACGCTGGTAGAACGCTTTTCGTATCCTATTCTCAAATTGCCAACCAAGAAAAATGGACAATTATCACCACTATTCCTATGGAAGATATTACTAATGTCTCCACTGATTGGTTAACAATCTCCATTATTGGAATTGGATTAGGAGTTATCTTTGTTATCGATTTAGCAATTCTTTTAACTTTAAATAAGAGTTTACAAGACACCACTAAACTAGCGGAATCTGCTAATAAAGCAAAAACCGAATTCTTAAGTACAATGTCTCATGATATAAGAACCCCAATGAATGCGATTGTTGGTTTAACAAATATCGCTTCTAAAGAAGCTAATAATCCTGAGCTAACTCAAGATGCATTAAAGAAGATCGCTTTAGCGAGTAACCATCTTTTAACTTTAATCAATGACATTTTAGATATTTCAAAGGTTGAAAGCAGAAAGTTAACAATAAACCCACTTCCGTTTTCAATAACTGATAGCTTTGAAAATCTTGTTAATATCTCTCAGCCTATGGTTAGAGCGAAAAATATCGACTTCAGTTTTAGAACACATGATTTCGTCTATGAATGGCTTTATGCTGACAAATTGAGATTAAATCAAATCTTCACTAACTTATTATCTAACGCTCTTAAATACACCGAAGAAAACGGTAAGGTTTCTGTTGATATCAAAGAGTTACCAAGTGAAAAAGAAGGATACATTAAATTAGTCTATCAAGTTGAAGATAATGGTATTGGCATGTCCAAAGAATATCTTGAAAAAATGTATCAACCATTTACTAGAGCAACAGATAGTAGAGTCAATTCCATTCAAGGTACTGGCTTAGGTTTAACTATCACTAAACAAATGGTGGATCTCATGAATGGCACGATTGAATGTGAAAGTGAGGTAGGTAAAGGCACTAAATTTACTGTCACTATTGATTTACCAATCGATAAAAAACCAGTTGAAGAAATGGTTTTGCCACCAATCAAAGTCTTAATTGTCGATGACGATGAAATCTTACTCAAGACTGCAGAAGATACATTGAAATCTTTAGGTGCACATACATTTACTGCTAGTAGCGGTAAAGACGCTCTAAGAATGATTAAAGAAAATGAAACCGACCAATTCAAAGTTGTTATTTTAGATTGGAAGATGCCAGATATGAGTGGCTTAGAAGTAAGTAAAGAAATCAAAAAGATTAAAGATGGTAATATCCCTGTTATCTTAATTTCTGCTTATGATTGGTCAGAGATAGAAAAAGAAGCAAAAGATTCTGGTGTTAATGGTTTTATCTTTAAGCCTCTATTTAGAAGTAAAATCTATCAGAAGATAGTTGAAGTACTTAACCACGATGAAAAAGAAGCTACTCCAGTTGAAGAAGAAATGCTTTTCACTGGCACAAACATCTTAGTGGTTGAAGATAACGATATTAACTATGAAATTGTTTCAACATTATTAGGCATGTATGGAGTAGTTTGCCAAAGAGCAGAAAATGGTAAGATTGCCTATGAAATGATTAAAGAAAATGGTCAAGATGAACCATTTGACTTAATCTTCATGGATATCCAAATGCCAGTAATGAATGGCTTAGACGCCACTAGAGCGATTAGAAAATTAGATTTTGAATATGCAAAGAAAGTACCAATTATTGCAATGACTGCTGATGCTTTCTCTGAAAACGTTGCCGAATGTCTACAAGCAGGTATGAACGCTCATATCGCTAAACCAATTGACCTTAATCTCGTTTTAGCGGAGATCAAAAAGGTCAAAAACAAATAAGTGAGGTAATGTTATGCCTATTCTTAAAGAAAAAGATTTAGAAAACAAAAAGACTGTTCTTATTGTTGACGACGAAGAAATTAACGGAGATATATTAACTCCAATCTTAGAAGGGTTATTTGAAATTCGTCGAGCGTCAAATGGAAAAGAATGTATAGATATCATTACAAAAGAACATGATGTTATTGACCTTGTTCTTTTAGATGTCATGATGCCCATAATGGACGGTAAAGAAGTTTTAGCGTACCGTCAAAAGGATTCTAATCTCAAAAAGATTCCTTTTATTGTTATGACTTCAGATAGGGAAATAGAAAAAGAATGTTTCTTATTAGGCGCTAACGACTTCATCAAGAAACCATATGAAAACCCAGACATTATTGTCGCTAGACTTCAAAGAATGATTGAACTCTACGATGATAAAAGCATCATCAAAGAATTTAAAAAAGATAAATTAACTAATTTATATTCCTTTGATTTCTTTAAGAAATACGCACATCAATTTAATCTTAAATATCAAAATATGAATAAAGATGTTCTTTCAATTGATATCGTTGGATTCCATTTGATTAACGAACTATATGGAAAGAAATATGGAGATGAGGTTCTATTAGAAATGACTAGCATCATTAATGCTTATATTAGCAAAGTCAAAGGCCTTGCTGGTCGCATTAATAGTGATATTTTCCTCATCTACTGCCTACATCAAGAAGATCACAAAGAACTTGTTAATAACTTAAATAATAGTCTTAAAAAGAAGAACGCTCGTGTCCGTATTGGTCTATATACGAACGTTGATTCTAATATTGAAATTGATATTGCTATCGGTAGAGCAGATACCGCTAGAAAAAGCATAAAAGATCTTAACTCTTGCCTTGCTATTTTTGACAAAGAAGCGCAAGACAAGGCCTCTTTTAATGAAAAACTAGTTGCTTCTTTTGAAAAATCATTAAAGAACAAAGAGTTCAAAGTCTACTATCAGCCTAAATATAACATTCAAGGAAAAACGAATGTCATTTCTAGTGCAGAAGCGTTAGTGAGATGGATTCATCCAGACTATGGAATGATTTCTCCAGGAATCTTTATTCCTCTATTTGAAACCGATGGTTTAATTCAGCAGTTAGATAATTACATTTTCAATGAAGTAGCAAGACAAATGAATGAATGGTATGAGAAATATCATAAATACATTCCTATTTCTGTAAATATTTCACGTGTTGATGTTTTTAACCCTAGATTAAAAGAAGAAATCATTGAAGCGGTTGATAAGTATCACATTCCTCATGATGTCTATTATCTAGAAATCACTGAAAGCGCTTTTGGCACGAACGATATTGATGTTATTGCGCTAGCAAAAGCTTTAAGAGAAGAAGGATTTAAAGTTGAAATCGATGACTTTGGTTCTGCTTATTCAAGTTTAAATACATTAGCAACACTTCCGTTTGATGTCTTAAAGATTGATATGTGCTTTATTAAAAAGATGAATGATAATCCTAGAAATAAGGATGTCATTAAACTCATCATTAACATTGCTCAAATGTTTAATGCGATAAGTGTTGCAGAAGGTGTTGAAAATGAAGAGCAATACCTTTTCTTAAAAGAAAATGGCTGTGATGTTGTTCAAGGATACTACTTCTCTAAACCACTACCACAAGCTGACTTTGAGGAATTCTTAAAGAAGGAATAATTATGACTTTAAAAGAATTATATGAGAAGATTCATGGCAATTATCAAAACGCTTTAAGCATGATGATGATGGATGACTTCATCAAAAGAATGCTTACTAAATTTGTTCAATCTAATCCAGCATCCAACTTATTTAAAGCTTATGAAGATAAAGATTATCAAGCAGTCTTTGCTGCTGCTCATTCTTTAAAAGGAGTAACTGGCAATTTAGCGTTAACTTCCTTATACGATAAAGTCGTTCCAATTGTGGAAAAGACAAGAAACGCTTCATCAAATTCCATAGTTGATATTGAAAAAGAAATGAATGATTTCAAAAATGAATATCAATTTGTAATAGAGACGTTAAAAGAATACTTAAATATATAAAAAGTCCTGATTTTCTCAGGACATTTTTTTCGTTTTGGTGGATCCGACGAGGATCGAACTCGCTACCTCCTCCATGCCATGGAGGCGCTCTCCCAGGTGAGCTACGGACCCAAAGCGACTTTTATGATTGTATAAAACTAATTCCAAATATTCAATAATTATCGAAAAATTTTTATTTAAAAATAACTATTTCTATTGAAGATTGTTTTTACAATCGTAAAATACTTACGAGGAACTCTTTATGGAAGAAATCAATAATTTTATCAAAACAATCATGGAAAAAGACCTTGAAGAAGGTCGTGTAAAAGAAATCGTTACACGTTTCCCACCAGAACCAAATGCTTATTTACATATCGGTCACGCTAGAGCGATTGTCAATGACTTTGAACTCGCTAAAGCTTTTGGTGGTTATACAAATTTAAGATTTGATGACACTAACCCAGTTAACGAGGGAGCAGAATATGTCGATGCTATTATTCAAGATTTGAAGTGGCTTGGCTATACTCCTAAAAATATATATTTTGGTTCCGATTATTTTGAAAAAACATATGAGAAAGCCATTCTTTTAATCAAGAAAGGTCTTGCGTATGTTGATGATTTATCCCCAGAAGAAATGACTGAATATCGTGGCACTCTTACCGAGCCAGGAAGAAACTCTCCTTGGAGAGATAGAAGTGTTGAAGAAAACCTTAAACTCTTTGAAGAAATGAGAGCAGGTAAATACGATAACGGAGAAAAAACATTAAGAGCGAAAATCGATATGGCTTCTCCTAATATCAATATGAGAGACCCAGTTATGTACCGTATTCTCCACGTTACCCACCACCGTCAAGGCAATAAGTGGTGTATCTACCCAATGTATGACTTCGCACATCCTCTTCAAGATGCTTTTGAAGGAGTTACCCATTCCCTTTGTTCATTAGAGTATGACAATCACCGTGTCTTATACGACTGGTTTGTTGAAAAGTGTGAAATGGAACACGTTCCACATCAATATGAATGGGGAAGACTTAACATTACTAACACAGTGATGTCTAAAAGATATCTCCGTCAACTCGTTGAGGGTGGCTATGTCACTGGATATGATGATCCAAGAATGCCTACTTTAGTAGGACTTAAGAGAAAAGGCTTTACCGCTGAAGCAATTAAGAGCTTCATTCTTTATACAGGCCTTTCTAGAATTAATTCCACTACTAACGCAGACAACTTAGATTACTTTCTTAGAGAAGAACAAAAACTAATTGCTACTCGTCCGATGGCGGTCTTAAATCCACTCAAGGTTGTTATTGATAACTACCCAGAAGGACAAATCGAATATGTTGAAGCTCAAAACAATATGGAAAATGAAGCTTTAGGTACTCGTAAGATGGCTTTTGGTAAATATTTATATATCGAACAAGAAGACTTCGTTGAAGAAAAACCAAATAGAAAATGGAAGAGATTATCTCTTGGTAACGAAGTTAGATTAATGTACGCTTACTTCATTAAATGTAATTCCGTCGTTAAAGATGAGAACGGTAAGATTATTGAAATTCACTGCACATACGATCCAGAAACTAAATCTGGAAGTGGATTTGAAGGAAGAAAACCAGATGGCACTATCCACTATGTTGAAGCCACTACTGCTAAAAGAGCAACATTCAACTTATTTGAGCCACTTGTCTTTGATGAAACCGAAGAAACAAAAGATAAATCTTTCCTAGAAAGACTCAATCCAAATTCTTGGATTAAAAAAGAAGGATTTGTGGAAGCTTCTTTAGAAGACACCAAACCATTAGATAGATTCCAATTCATTAGAACTGGTTATTTCTGTACTGATAAATTATCAACAAAGGAACATTTAATCTTTAATAGAACTTGTTCATTAAAATCATCATTTAATCCAACAAATAACTAATTAATATGTCTAAAGTTATCGTCATAGGAGGGGGAATATCTGGCTTAACTGCTGGTATTAAGCTCCTTAACGCTGGTCACCAAGTTACTCTCATAGAAAAGAATAAAGATGTCGGAGGACTTTGCTCTGGCTATTTTGTTGATGGCTTTTTAGTGGATACTTGTATCCATTGGTTAATGGGAACTAAAAAAGGTAACTTCATTAACGACTTATGGAGAGAAATAGGTGGACTAGGAAGAAAAGTTAAAATCATTTCTTTACCAACCTTAGGAACAATTGAATACGAAGGAGTATCAGTTACTTTTTATCGTGATCTAGATAAAGCAGAAAAGGAATGGATTAATATCTCCCCTAAAGATAAAAGAGCAATCCACCGCTTCTTTTCTGTAGTGAAAAATGTCGGTGGTTTAATGAATATCATGTTAGGAGACCACTTAAGAAAAGTCAGTGTTCTTCAATTCATTAAGGGCTTACCAAATTCTCGTCACATTTTAAAATCAATGAAACAATCTAGAGAAGAATATGCGAAAAACTTCTCCCACCCTGCTTTAAGATACGCAATTACGCACTGTCAAACTGGATATAACAATATGTTTTTCTTCTTTGACTTATATAGCATCTTCGCTCAAGGTAACGCGGATGTTCCAGAAGGAGGCGCGTATTACCTAAGAGAAAGAATTAAAGATAATTTCATTTCTTTAGGTGGAAAACTCCTATTGGGAGCAACTGCAAAAGAAATTGAGCCATATAACAATTATGAATCTGTAAGAGTTAAAACCTCTAAAGGTGTAGTTATTGGAGATTACTGTATTTCTACGATTGACCCATATTACACTTTAGACAAATTACTCGATGGTAGATATCCTGTTCCTCAATTTGAAAGAAAAAAGAAATCAATTGAGAAGAACACTATTTCGTCCTGCTTTAATGTCTACGTCACTATCGAAGGTGATTTATCTAAGATTGATGTCCCTACTGGATTACATATCTCTCCAATCAAAGTTGGTAGTCAAGAAGTCGACTTCATGTTGATGAGATCCTATCACTTCGACAAGAAACATTTCGTTAAAGACGGTAAGACTGTTGTCTCTTTATTTATCGACCAAAATCAAGACGATTATAACTACTTTAATTCACTTTCTAAGGATGAATACGCGCAAGAAAGCCAACGAATTATCAAAAATATGATTGACGCAGTAGAAGAAAGATATCCTGAATTTAAAGGCAAAATTAATTATTTATCTCACTTCTCTCCAATTGAAATATCGAAAAGAGTTAATACTTCATATGGCTCTTTCCAATCTTTCTCATTTACTGATAAAGGAACCTTCTATATTAATAATGGCAAAATAAAAGACTGTCCAAATGTTTTCCTCTGTGGTCAATGGACTAGATCCATAGGAGGAACTCCAACAGCCCTTTTATCAGCACATAATGTATGTAAGTATATTCCTAAATCACTCAAATAAAGATTTACTCTCAACGTGATAAGTTGGAAGAGAATCAATTAATCTTTGATTACTCTCGTTATCTAAACCTAATAATCTCATCATCTCTGTTCTAGAACGATATTCAAGATCAGAGATTTTTTCTTTAGTATCTAAAGAGTTATCAGGCACAACTGGCGCTCCAATAATGAGTTTTGCGTTAGGGTGCTTTTTAAATATTCCCCAAATCGGATTTGGTTTACGATATTTAACCACCATTGGGAGGATTGGAAGATTCTCTTCCACTGCTAATTTAAAAACGCCAATTCTAAATGGTCTAATTGCTGGATAAAAAGCCCAACAAGCAGCTTCAGGAAATACATGAAGCCATTTATTTTCATCTAGCACTTCTTTCATCGCGTCATATGCGTATTGCATTCCTTTATAAGAATAAGTAGGTAACACTATTCCGCCTGCGTAACGGTAAAAGAAACCAGATTTACCTTCTGCCCCTTCTTGCCAAATTGGGAATTCTGAAAAATGGAAAAAGCGGGAAGTCATAACAAATAATGCATCCCACTCTGTCGTGTGATTACAAATAGTAAGCATTGCTTTTCTACCTGCAATCTTGCGATATTCACGAATATTTCTTTTTCCTTCTATTATTAATAGATATCTAAAATATATGAATGGTTTTACTATAAGTAAAATAACAGTCCTAAATAAGAACCTCATAAATTTAGATTTAGGATCTTTAAGTCGATATGGAAAATCTTTGTCATATGTATATTCATGGACCTTAGGGGTCTCAATCATATGGGCAAAGTCTTTGTCTGGATATTTTAAATTTGGGTCATGAATATAAATGTCTTTCATGTTAATCAATGTCGATTAATTCATATTCTTTATTGCCAAAGCCGAGTTCATAAGCAGCGTCAATCGTATGAACACCATTACGTGAATTCACTCTTTCTAAGAAGTGTTCTTTACCTGGATCATTTGATTTCATAACTAAATCTAAGCACGCTCTATCTAAAGCAATTGGATCAGTTGAAGCGACAATACCAATATCTTTCATACATGGATCTTCTGCAACAGCACAGCAATCGCAATCAACAGACATATTGCACATCATGGAGATATATAACACTCTACCTTTAAGCTTGTTATGAACTGCACTAGCGGCATCTGCCATAGCTTCTAAGAATTTATTTTGTTCTGGAAGATTACTCCATACTACTTTTTGATCTGTTGTTACACCAGCGGAATGGATATATGCCTTTCCTCTACTAGAGGCAAAACCAATCGATAGTTGTTTAAGTGCACCACCATATCCACCCATAGGGTGCCCTTTAAAATGAGATAAGACTAATATCGAATCATATCTATCAATATGGCTGCCAATATAATCTCTTTTGATAACTTTTCCATTAGGAATTTCTAAAACAAGGTCATCATCATTTTCATCCATTAAATCAACAGGGAAATATTTATACCAACCGTGTTTCTCAAATAATCTTTTATGTTTTTCACTTGTGTTTCTTGCCCCATCATAGGCTGTATTACACTCGATAACCGTGCCATTAACATATTCAATCATTGGTTTTAAAAATTCTGGTCTAAGATAGTTTTGATTTCCATCTTCTCCAGAGTGAACTTTAACTCCAACACTTCCTTTAAGTTCAACACCTAAAGCTTTATACATATCAATAATTCTTTCAGGTGTAAGAATTCTTGAAAAATAGACTTTTGATTTAGCCATAAATATTCCTCTTTTCTATATGTAATTGATACTTTTACGATACAAAAATAATAGTCTACGCACAAGAGAAAGAAAAAAGACTCAAAATATTTCGAGTCTTTATCTACTTATGTGGCGCGCTTAAGACGATTCGAACGTCCGACCCTCTCCTTAGGAGGGAGATGCTCTGTCCAGCTGAGCTATAAGCGCATTAGGATAAGGAGTTAGTCCTTATCATATCCTTTTGGATTATTCTTTTGCCAATTCCAACTATCACGACATGCATCAACGATATTGAGCTTAGCTTTCCAACCCATTTCTTTTAATGCTTTAGAGGCATCCGCGTAGTTTTCATCAACATCACCAGGTCTTCTATCTTTGATTTCGTATGGAATTTTAACTCCATTAGCCTTTTCAAAAGCATTCACTAGATCCAAGACTGAGGTTCCTGTTCCAGTACCTAAGTTATAAATAACTAAGCCTGGTTTGGTTTCTAATTTCTTTAAGGCTGCTAAGTGGCCACTAGCTAAATCCACAACGTGGATATAGTCTCTAACACCTGTACCATCATGTGTCTTATAGTCATTACCAAAGACATTAAGGAATGGGCGTTTGCCAACTGCAACTTGAGTAATGTATGGCATTAAGTTATTTGGAATACCTTGTGGGTCTTCTCCAATAAGTCCACTTTCGTGAGCGCCAATTGGATTAAAGTATCTAAGAATAGCAATATTAGCATCTTTATGATTAGCAGCGTAATCATTAAGCATATATTCAATTTCAAGCTTTGTTTGACCATATGGATTTGTGCATCCACCAATATTATCACTCTCTTTAAGTGGGACATGATCTGGGACACCATAAACTGTTGCAGAACTTGAAAATACTAGGTTTTTGACGTTAAATTCGCTCATTAAGTTAAGTAAAACGATACTTGAACCGATATTGTTTCTAATGTATAAACCAGGTTTTTGAGTTGATTCTCCAACACTCTTTAGACCAGCGAAGTGGATGATTGCTTCAATCTTCTCTTTTTTGAAGATTTCTCTCATCTTGCTCTCATCACAGACATCAGCCTCATAGAACGTTGGTCTTTTGCCTGTAATCTTTTCGATACGGTTAAGAACTTCTGGCTTGGAATTAACAAAATTATCAACAATAACGACGTCATAATTATTTTCTAATAGTTGAACAACTGTATGGCTTCCAATATAACCTGTACCACCTGTAACTAAAATTGCCATTTTCTTATCTCCTTTTGATTTCTTGAATAATCAATTTATGAACTATTTTCGGGTTAGCGTTTCCATTAGTAACTTTGTTAACTTGTCCAACTAAGTAGCCAATGACACGGTCTTTTCCTTCCTTATAGTCAGTAACTATTTGAGGGTTACTGTCTAAAAGTTCACTAATAATATCTAATAACTTAGCCTCATCATTTACAAGAGAGAATTTTCTTTCTTGTAACACCATCTCTATTTTTTTATCACTAGAATGAGCTTCTAAAAGTATTTCTCTAGCTTGCTTATTTGATAGTTTATCTTGCTCCACCAAAGAGATGAGATTACCTAACTCAATACTAGAAATATTAAATTGTTTAATGGAGATATTTTCTTTATTAAGAATTGCTTGAATATCTCCGTTAATCCAGTTAGCGAGTAATTTAACTGAACATCCTGTTTTTAATCCTTCATCAAAATAATCAGAGATATCTTTATTAGTCACTAAAAGTGAGGAATCATAATCATTAAGCCCAAGTTTTTTATATCTTGCCTTCTTTTCGCTAGCAAGTTCTAAAGAACTATCTATCGCATCTTTAATAAATTCTTTCGAGAGTTTAATAGGTGGAATATTTGGATCGGTAAAGAACTTATAATCCACAGCATCCACTTTTTCTCTTAATTCAACAGTTCTTTTATGCGCTTCATCATATCTTCTAGTCTCTTGTTTGATTGATTTACCTTCTTTAATCAAGTTAGACTGACGGCTTATTTCATAATCAACTGCTTTTTGAATGTTCACTAATGAATTTAAATTCTTAATTTCTACTTTGTGGCCAAGCTTGTTACTGCCTTTTTCTGATAATGAAACATTAACATCGCATCTTAAGTTACCAAGTTCAGCTTTGCCTTCACTAATATCAAGGAAAGTAACCATTGAACGAATTGTTTCTAATACTTCTTTAGCCTCACTACCACTTGTAATATCAGGTAAAGTAACAATCTCAAGAAGTGGAATACCTGCTCTATTAAAATCAAGATATGATTCGTTGCCAATATGGAATTGGCGGCATGTATCTTCTTCAATATGGAGTCTTTCTATCCTAATAATTTTTCCACTATTGAGGGTTAAATATCCATTTTTGCCAATTGGATTAAATGCCTGAGTTATTTGATAGCCTTTAGGAAGATCGCTATAGAAGTAATTTTTCCTTTCAAAAGTCAAAATATCACTAATTTCCATATGCAAAGCGTGAGATAGTCTAATTGCATTAACTATTGCTTGCTTATTAACACTAGGGAGAGTGCCTGGGAAAGACATATCAAGTAAAGAAAGACAAGTATTACTAGGAGCAACGTAGCTCACTGCCGCAGATGAAAACATTTTGGATTTAGTGTTCATTTCAACATGCATTTCTAAACCAATTACAACATTAAATTCCATCGTCATCTCCTGCGATAATATTTGCTAAGCCTGTAAACTTTTCAATTTGGTTTGCAATATTGAGCAAAAGTACCTCATCAAAGGGTTTTGCCGATAAATTTGCACCAAAAGGCATGTTTTTTTCAAATCCGATTGGAAGAGTTATTGATGGGAAACCACCCATATTTGCATACGCCATATAGTTATCGGCGATTAAGTATTCATCAGCGATTTTATTTTGTGTTGATTTGATTAGTGGAGCGATTGATGGACTAGCTGGATTATAGATAACATCATACTCTTCAAGTACTTTACTGATAGAATCAACTATTACTCGACGACATTTTTGCGCTCGAACGAATAATTCCTCTCGATTGTCTTTTAAAAGGGAGAAACTACCAATAACTAAACGTCTTTTCGCGTATTCAGATATTCCTTCAGTTCTAGTTTTAATCACTAAGTCAGTATATGAATCTCCATCGATCATATTTCCGAATTTAACGCCATCTAAATTTGCGTAATTACTCGTTGCTTCTGCAGATGAAATGATAATATATGTAGGATAGATAGCCTTTAGTATTTTGCTATCGATAGAAACATAGTCAACAACCGCGCCTTCGCTCCTCAAATACTCGACTGTTTTATTAAAAGCGTTAAGAACTTCCTTATCAGAAATTGAATCGTTAATCTCTTTAATAACCGCAATGCGTTTTCCTTTAAGAGAGTCATTTAATCTAGAAGTGTAGTCTTCAACTTTCATAAAAGAAGAAGACATATCTTTATTATCTCTACCTGCTAAAACATTAAGAAGATAAGCACTGTCAAACACATTTCTTGTGAAATAAGCTATATGGTCTAAAGAACACGCAAATGGTAATAATCCATATCTAGATATTCTTCCCCATGTTGGTTTAAAACCAACTAATCCAGCGTATGAGGCTGGTTTTCTAACAGAATCACCAGTATCACTTCCAATTGAAATAGGAACAATACCAGCACTAATAGCAGCTGCGCTACCACTACTCGATCCACCAATCATATGTTTATGGGATTTGTCCCATGGATTATAAGTAACACCTAAATGTCCATTTGTGCCGCTTCCACCCATGGCGAGTTCATCCATTGTAGTCTTGCCAATTACAATTGCTCCTTCGTTTTCTAATCTAGACACAACTTCAGCATCAAAAATAGGAACATATCCTTCAAGAATTTTACTACTAGCGGTAGTTGGAATATCTTTTGTGGAATAATTATCTTTAATAACTACTGGAACACCATATAAAAGATTGTCTTTTTTGCTTTCATCCAAAGTTTTAACTTTTTCAAAAGCTTCCTTTTCACATATATATTCAAAAGCATTGTTTTTGTCTTGCTTTGCAAGTTCAATTGCGTGCTTAACTAAGTCAAAAGGAGCCACTTCTTTAGCGGTTATTGCCTTATGTAAGTCTAAGAGAGTCATTCTTTTGTAGTCCATTACTTAACTACCCTAGGGAGGACAATATAGTCTCCCTTCTTTCTCTTAGAATTCTTTAATGCATCTTCTTTAGTGATTGTCTCTTCAACAACATCATCCCTTAAATAATCATTAGTGACTTCAAAAGGAAAAGTCATTGGTTCAACATCATCTACTCCTTCAATGTCTTTGATTAAATCCATTTGCATAGTAATGGTTTCAAAATCAGATGTTAATTTGTCATATTCTTTATCTGACATTTCCATCATCAGTTTTCTAGTAGCGATAATTAATGTTTCTTTAGAGACCTTTTTCATGCATGTTAAATTTATCACATGTATGCATTTTTATAAAATAAAAAACACCTTAATCAAAGATTTTGGTGTTTTTAGTCTTAAGTTTTATTTAATGAGAGCAAGGAATTCTTCTTCGCCAAGAACTTGAATTCCAAGTGCGTGAGCTTTATCTAATTTAGATCCAGCTTCTTCTCCTGCAATAACACAGTCAGTGGCCTTACTTACTGAACCAGTGACTTTTGCTCCAACATCTTCTAATAAAGCAGTAGCTTCTTTTCTACCCATTGATGAAAGAGTGCCAGTTAAGACAACTGTTTTACCAGAAAAATATGAATTTGCAGCTTTAGTTGTGCTACCAATGAATTTAAAGTTAACTCCTCTATCTTTTAGCTCATTAATAAGTTCAACATTTTTCTCGTCGCCAAACCACGCGACTAAGGATTTAGATAGAACTGGTCCAACATCAGGAATTTCAAGCAACTCTTCTTCAGTGGTTGCCGCTAAAGCGTCAATATCGCCATATTTTCTTGCTAAAGTTTTGGCCATTTTCTCGCCGACTTCTTTAATACCTAAGCCGAATAATACTTTTTCTAATGAATTCTCTTTACTCTTTTCAATTCCGGCTAATAAATTATCAATTGATTTATCCTTCCATCCATCTAACGAGATAATGTCATCACGATATTGGGATAAGTCATAAATGTCTTTGATAGAACGGATGAATCCTTGGTTGAAGAATTGTTCAGCAACTTTTTCTCCAAGTCCTTCAATGTCCATAGCGTCTCTACTAGCAAAGTGGATAATGCCTTCGATTTTTTTAGCTTCGCAGTGAGGATTAAGGCAGAAATGCATCGCGTCAATTCGAGTAAGTGGAGATCCACAAACAGGACATTTGTCAATCATTTCAAAGTCAATAACATCGTCAGAACGGCGTTCTTTTACTGGTCTAACGACTTCTGGAATAACATCTCCGGCCTTTCTAATAACAACATAATCACCGACTTTTAAATCCTTTTCTCTAATGAAGTCTTCATTATGTAAAGTTGCTCTTTGGACTAAGCTACCAGCAACCCTTACAGGCTCTAAAACAGCGTTAGGAGTAATCTTTCCAGTACGTCCAACTGTGTAAATAATATCAGTTAATTTTGTGATAACTTCTTCAGGTGGGAACTTATATGCAATAGCCCATCTTGGTGTTTTAGATGTATAACCTAATTTATCATACATATCCATGTCATCAACTTTGATAACAATGCCATCAATATCATAGGCTAAAGAAGGTCTTTTTTCGGTATATTCATTTATGAAATCGATGACTTCATCAATTCCATTACACAATCTTCTTTCTGGATTAGTCTTAAATCCTAATCTATCTGCCATATTTAATGCTTCGGAGTGATAACGTAAACCAAAATCTTTAGCGTTAACAACGTAATACCAGAAAGCATCAAGCCCACGATTAGCAGCAATTGCACTATCAAGTTGTCTAATACTACCAGCAGCAGCATTTCTTGCATTAGCAAATAATGGTTCACCAGCTAATTCTCTTTCTTTGTTTAATCGTTCAAGAGATTTCTTTGGCATAAAGACTTCGCCACGAATCTCATATTCATCGTCTAAATCAATATGACTAGGAACAGATTTAATGGTAATAACGTTACTAGTAACGTCTTCTCCAACAGTTCCATCTCCTCTAGTAGCAGCGTAAATTAGTCTATTTCTATAAACAAGAGAAATACCAAGGCCATCAATTTTCATTTCAGCCATATATCTCACTTTATCAACTTGAAGAACATCTCTGACCTTTTTATCAAAGTCTCTTAAGTCTTCATCATTAAAAGCGTTTGCTAAAGAGAGCATCATTCTTTTGTGAGTAACTTTTTGGAATTCATCTTGGACCATTCCTCCAACTCTCTGAGTTGGTGATAATGGACTCTTTAATTCAGGATGAGCGGTTTCTAAAGCGATTAATTCTTGCATTAATCGGTCGTATTCCGCATCGGTTACTGAAGGATTATCTAATACATAGTATTCATAGTTGTACTTTTCGAGTAATTTAGTAATCTCTTCTACTCTTAATTTAGGATCCATAATTATTTGCTCCCTTTGGATATCATTTTATGATTTCCAAGAAGTGTTTTTTCACCATGACCTTCGAAGTTAACGACAATAATGCCATCTCCTTCTAAAGCAGTGACCACTCCTTTGCCAAACTTTTGATGTATACAAATATCTCCAACTTTCCAATCATCAACACCATTGTTGACTTCTTGAGAAAATGGTTCTTCCGCAAATGGAAGATCATCAAAGACAACCGCATCTTTCTTTTTGTCTTCATAACTATAGTGATATGAAGGGCGATTGTCTCTGAAAGAATTTCTTGTTGTTGGTCTACTGGCGGTAGAATTACCGCTTTCAGCGATAAACATTGATTCACTTAATTCAGATTTAACAACATAGCTAAATCCGTGTGAATAAGTTAAATAAAGTCTTTCTTTAGCTCTAGTGAAAGCAACATATGCTAATCTTCTTTCTTCTTCAATAGCAGCGTAGCCACCTTCTGTAAGGGCTCTATTAGATGGGAATATTCCTTGATTTAATTTAACAACAAAGACGACTGGATATTCTAGTCCTTTAGCGGTGTGAACTGTCATTAAAGTAACGTGTTCTCCCTCCACCATATCATCCTGAGCAGATACAAGAGCGACATTTTGTAAATATTCATCAAATGTAGCATCTGGGTTGCTCTTCAAGAAGTGTCTTAAATCTTCAAATAAAGATTTGACGTTTTCTAAACGGTCATCACCATCTTCATCGAGTAAGAGGTAATCGTAATATCCGATATCATTAATTAAATCTTCAAGAATCTTTGAGAAGGTTTCTTCGTCTTTATTAATTTCATCACGCGTATGATTAATGCGCATAATGAGTGAGCGCAATGTATTAATAGCCTTTGGAGGACATTCTTCTAAGGCATAATCCTCACAAATATATTCATACATTGATAAATTATGTTCTAAAGCTGCTTTTTTAATTTTTAGTGTTGCAGTATCGCCAATTCCTCTTCTAGGAGTATTGATAATTCTCTCGAAAGAAATGTCATCTTTCATGTTGTTTATGAGGCGGAAATACGCAAGAACGTCCTTAATTTCGGCTCTTTGGTAGAATTTCATGCCTCCATAAATGACATATGGAATTTGCTTTGCCATTAATGCTTTTTCAAATTCAAGAGTGACATAGTTGCTTCTATAAAGAATAACAATGTCAGAGAGTTTATAATGTTGAACTTCTCTAAGCATTTTGATTTCTCGAGCAACATATTCAGCTTCTGCAAGCCCACTATCAGCGCATCTCACAGTAATCGCGTTTCCTTTAATGTTGTCTGTGTACAAATTTTTAGGAACACGCATTTTGTTATGAGATATCAATTTGTTAGCGCTATCAAGGATGTTTTGAGTACTACGGTAGTTTCTATCAAGAATAACGGTTTTAACCCCGATAAATTTCTTATCTAAGTCTAAGATGATGCCTTGGTTAGCACCTCTCCATGTATAAATAGTCTGATCTGGGTCACCAACAACATACAATGTTGAAGATGGCTTAAGTAATAATCTAATTAATTTGTCTTCTGTATCATTAGTGTCTTGGAACTCATCAATAAGAATATGGTCAATTCGGTCTTGCCATTTCGCTCTTACCATTGGGAAAGAAGTAAGAATTTGATTTGCTCTTAAAAGTAAATCGTCAAAATCTAAAGCGTATTGTCTTGCTTTGATATTTTCATATTCTTCAAAGAATTCTAAACAAGTTCTCTCATCTTCAAATCTCTCATGGTCAATTCTGATATCATCAGGATACTTTTCTTTGAGTTTGCAGCTACCAATATAATTAACGGTTTTCTTGATAATTGGGTCACTCTTTTTATAACCTCTATCCGCCGCGATATCTTTGATGATTTTTAGTTGATCTTCTTCGTCCAAGATAGTGAAGTTAGAAGGATAATTAATAACACTAATTTCTTGTCTTAAGAAATAAGCAGCAAATGAGTGGAACGTTTTAATGGTCAAATCTCTTTCACATTCAGGAACGATTTGAACAACACGGTTTTTCATTTCATTAGCAACTTTATTAGTAAAAGTAATTGCCAAAATCTTCCAAGGCTTCACTCTACATTCGGAAATAAGATAAGCAATTCGGTAAGTTAAAACACGAGTCTTTCCACTGCCTGCTCCAGCAATGACTCTTGTATACTGACTATTGGCTTCAACAGCCTCTAATTGTCGTTCATTAAGTGAACTTACTAATTCAGAATATTGCATAGCAATATACTAACACATATATAGAGTCTATTCAATTTGATTTCGACTATTTTTATTTATGTATTCTCTAATCTCTTTTTCGCCACCATAGTACTCAACTATAACGCAATTCTCTAACTTGATTAAAAATGGAGTTCCATAAATAAAAAGATTAGAGACATCACTTACTCCAATAAGTTCTCCCGAGCTTCCATAAACCGTATTTTCATCTGCTTGGACAAAATAGATTGTCTCGTTTGATGAAAAATAATATGACAGCACTTCCTGTTTAATCTCTTTACAGTGGCCACATGTAAGAGAATAGAAATAAACAAAGTACAAATCTCCAGTCTGCGAAAACACACCTATCCAATCTATATGCGTAGTTACATCCGAGTAATCATATTCTTTTGAAATTATGTTAGCGTGCGTATTGGAACACCCTGATATAAGTAAAGTAAATAAAAGCAGCAGCTTCATAAACCCCCCCTCATTATTAATAAGAAGGAGATTTTTGGAATTTTTTAAAAATTTTCTATAAATTTGTTATCATTGTTGTATGAATTTCTTAAAGAAAAGAGAAACTCCAGTTCAAAACATTTCATATATTGGAATTATGGCAGCAGTTAATGTTGTCTTTGTTTTGATTTCAAGTCTTCTCCCAATTCTATTCATCTTATTAGTGTTCATTCTTCCTTTAACAAGTGTCATCGTCACAATCTATTGTAAAAAAGCATATTTCCCAGTCTACTTTGTGACCACTCTTGCTCTTACTTTTGCGGTAACATCTGGCTTTTCAGTATTTGATACATTCATCTATGTATTACCTTCTCTTATAACCGGTTTTATCTTTGGTTTGTTAATTGAAAAAGGCATCTCCGCAATTTATATTTTAGTAATTAATTCTATCGTTCAATACCTATTGACATATTTAACCTTCTATGTTTTAGATAATCTCATTACTCACGTTAATTTCTTTGATTCAATTTATAACTTAGTAGGACTTAGCTACTTTGAATTTAAGGGAGTTTTGACGAATATTTTCATCTATATCATCGCTCAAATCCAAGTTTTGCTTACTTATATACTCGTGAGATATGAAGTTAATAGAATCGGAATTGAAATTAACCTTAAATGTGAAAATAGATTTATTCTTTATTTAGTGGTTTTAGTCTTTGGTTTGCTCACTCTTTTTAGTGCTCTATTCTTCCCAAATTGGGCCACTATTTTTACTCTAATTATTCTTCCAATTATCTTCTTTGAATTAATCGAATTAGTAATGAAAATTAAGCCATGGATCTATGTTCTCCTTGGTGTTTCATTATTTGCGTCTATCTTCTTATTCGCATTTTTAACAAAGTACGTTCAAGCACCAAATCAGTTAGTTCTTCTATATGTTTTCTTTGCTTTTACAACAATAATAGATTTTATCGTCAATTATTGTTTCAAACCGAAAGTAGAACATATACAATAGTTATACAAGATTATGAGTTCACTATTTAAAAACATTGGTAAAGGCATCGGCTATTTCTTTGCGTTCCCTGGTCTAATTATTGCTATTGCATTATATGCAGTATTTGGGCTCGTTGTTTTTATTTTCCAATTTTTTAAATTAATCTTCCTCTTCTTCACAGGAAGAACTCTTTTCTCTGACCTTCCAGAAGATATCGAATTAAAAGCGTTAAAAGCGCAAGCAAATGAATTCACGGAAGAAGAAAAAGAAGAAAAGAAAGAAGAGAACCCATTAAGTTTATATCCATCCGATTCAGTTGTTTATGGAGCAGGCTATTCTTCTCCTTTGTTTAATAAAGAAGAGAAAAAAGAAGTAGAAGCTGAACCTGAAGTCGAAAAAGAAATTGAAGAAGACGCTAAACCGGCAGTCGAACCAGAACCAGAGGAAGGAGAAGAATACTAATATGAATATGTTTATTCCTACTTTAGTAACGTTATCCGATAACGATAAAAGATTAATCTTCTCTATCCTTCTTATCGTCATTGTTTTATTAGTCTTAATTGGTTTCCTTGGCTATTTGTTATTTAGAATAATGAAATGGCAATCAAAGAAGATGGACACTCTTATTCACGACGTAGTCGTTAATAAAGTAATTACAGATCGTAAGCATCTTGTGAAATATGGTAGAAGTAAGAACTGGGCCTTATTCTTTAAACAAGCCTACATACCTCTACTAATCGTTATTGTTGGAGTGGTTGTTTTAATTATTCATAACGCAGTTAATGATTATTGGAACTATAATCCATTCTCAACAGTAGATGGATTTGGAACTCTTTTCTGGACATGGAAAGCAAGTGGCGAATTCACTGGCACTCAATACGATATTATTAGATTCCAAATCATCGTTTTAGATAACACACCACATCTAGTAAAAGAAGCGTGGGCAGGATACGTTGTTGGCCCTTGCTTCATTGTTGGTGGTACATGGTATCTTATTTCAGTTATGTCCCTATTAGCGAGAACATTCCTTCTCTACAAGAGAAGTAGAGAAGTGTATGAAAAAAGCCTCGCTGGTTATAACCAAAGCGAAGCTTCTAAAACTGATACAGCAGTTCAACAAGAATCAAGTGCTGAATAATTACTTGCTTAACTGAAGAAGTAAAATAATTTGAATAGCAATATAAATCACTAATGCTAAATCAACAGCGCCCAAAAACCAGCAGATGCGTTTCTTCGCAACTGCTTTTCTTTTTTTCTTCTCGATTGCTAGTGCTTCTTTGCTATCCATAAATATTAATATTTAATTGTGTTGCTTGTACGTGGATATGGTTGAACATCACGGATGTTTTGCATACCGGTGATATACATTAATAATCTATCAAAGCCAATACCAAAACCGGAGTGGACACATCCACCATAACGACGGGTGTCTAAATACCACTCTAATCCTTCAGTGATACCCATTTCATCCATCTTGGCTTTTAAAACATCATATCTTTCTTCTCTTTGTGATCCGCCAACGAGTTCGCCGACTGCTGGAACTAATAAGTCACATGCAGCAACAGTCTTATTGTCTGGATTAACTTTCATATAGAAGGCTTTGATTTCACGTGGATAATCAATTAAGAAAAGTGGTCCATTAACAACTTTTTCTGTTAAATATCTTTCGTGTTCAGATTGTAAATCCATACCCCATTCGATATTGCTGTTTTCGAATTTTACGCCATTTCTTACAGCATTTTTGAGGATTTCAATACCTTCTGTGTAGCTCATTTTCTTAAATTCAGAATTAAGAACATGGTCTAATCGTTCAAGCAATGTGTTATCAATCATTTGGTTGAAGAACTTCATTTCTTCTGGACATGCTTCTTTAACATAAGCGATACAGTATTTAATGCAATCTTCAATGACTTCCATGTTGCCGTTAAGATCAGTGAACGCCATTTCAGGTTCAATCATCCAGAATTCAGAAGCGTGTCTAACTGTGTTAGAGTGTTCGGCTCTAAACACAGGACCAAAGGTATAAACATCTCTAAATGCTAGAGCAAATGGTTCAACATGAAGTTGGCCAGTAACAGTTAAGTTAACTTTACGACCATAGAATGAGAATGGATCTTTGGTGTCGTGTGTAGTGACATCAAAAACGTTTCCTGCTCCTTCACCATCGTTAGTGGTAATTTCTGGAGTATGGACGTAAATAAAGCCTCTCTCTTGGAAGAATTGGTGAATTGCGTAAGAAAGAACACTTCTCACTCTAAAGACAGCTTGGAAAGTATTTCCTCTTGGTCTAATGTGAGCGATATCTCTTAAGAATTCAAATGAGTGTCTCTTCTTTTGAAGAGGGTAGTCTTCATCACAATCTCCTAACAAGACTGCGTCTGTTACATTAATTTCAAATGGTTGTTTGTTTTCTGGAGTAACCACTACCTTGCCAGTTACTTCAATCGCGCATCCATTTCTAAACGAAGCGAGTAATTCATAATCTTTGCTATCTTTGGAATAAACGAGTTGGACATTTTTAAAATAGGTTCCATCATTGAATTCAATGAATCCAATTTGACCATTACTTCTATTAGTTCTAACCCAGCCTTGAAGATTAACTGAATTATTTAGTAAAGCTTCTTTTTCTTCTTGATCACCGAATAATACGATGTCATATAATTCAAAATTTGTTGTTTTAACTTGTTCCATTGACATATGTCCTCTCAGTAATTGTATCAATATTGGTTTTAATCTTTAAGAAAGATTTAAAATTTATTCCATTCATCAATTTCCCAGTTTGGGTCCACTGATAAATCGAGTGGTGCGAATACCTTTAAGTCGTATAATCGCTCAGCAACTTTGGCAATCATTGCTGCGTTATCGGTACAGCACCACATAGGTGGAATATTTATTTCAACACCTAGTCTATTCATTTCAAGAGTCATTTGTTCTCTTAAATATGAGTTAGCGGATACACCGCCCGCTAAAATAACTTGGTTAACTTTATGGTCTTTAATGACCTTAATTGTACGGTCAATTACTAAACCAACAGCGACATCTTGGAAAGACTTACACATATCTTCGACATTAACTTTTTCACCTTTTTGTTCAAGGTTATGAACAAGATTAATAACATTGGTCTTCAACCCTGAATAAGATAAGTCTAATGTATGTTCTCCTCTAAGAGGAGTTGGTAAATCGTAAGTATGTTTTCCTACTTTTGCTAGTTTATCAATTGGAATACCACCTGGATAAGGGAGTCCAAGAACTCTAGCGACTTTGTCGTAGCATTCTCCAATCGCATCATCTCTAGTTTTAGCGATAATTTCAAAATCTAAATGATCTCTCATAAGTACGAGTTCAGTATTACCACCACTAACGACTACCGCTAGCATTGGGAACTTAAATTCCGAAACATATTCGTTAGCGTAGATATGTCCTGCTAAGTGATGAACAGGAATAAGAGGAATCTTATATAGCATCGCTATAGTTTTAGCAGCCTGTAATCCAACGTGAAGAGCACCAATTAATCCTGGCCCTCTAGTGACCGCTACAGCGTCTAAATCTTCGAAATTTAGCTTTGCTACTTCCATCGCTTCTTTAATAACTACTGAAATGTTTTCAGCGTGTAATCTACTAGCGATTTCAGGCATAACTCCACCGTATTTACGGTGAACATCTATTTGAGTAGAGACAATATTAGACAAAAGCTTACCATTATCAATAACCGAAGCGGCCGTTTCATCACAGCTACTTTCAATTGCAAGAATCTTTGCCATTATCTATTCACCTCCAATACCATATATAATGCGTCTTCACCATTGCTGTAATATTGTGGTTTTTTAAGAATGATCTTAAAACCGTGCTTGGTGTAGAACTTGATTGCTTTTTCGTTGCTTTCTCTTACTTCTAAAGTAAGAGTGTTAACTTTCTTTGCTCTAACATCTTTAATAACTTCTTCCATGAGTTGGCTACCAACACCGGATCTTTGAATATCAGGATGAACAGCGATTTGGCAAATCGTGCCGCTATCAAATGTCACCCAATAATCAACAAAGCCAACGACATATTTTAAGCCAAGTGAAGCGTTAGAGTATTCAATAACCCAGACATTACTCACTGGGTTTTCGTGTAA
>ODAI010603034.1_pt1 | contig 26644 bp, 26 predicted proteins | sample 1539321 | NCBI WGS metagenome assembly ODAI01 (sample SAMN02144231, study PRJEB22623) | gut metagenome | biome: sheep rumen | host: Ovis aries | place: New Zealand
CCCAAGAGGAAGAGACCGCCTGTCTTATATGCTTCTTCTGCAAGAGCCTTTGCCTTTGCAAGCATGTTGTTCATAAGAAGGAAGCCGTAAATTGTCTGTGTAAGCGGAGCACCGGCAAAAACAACCAGAAGGAATGGAGCAGGCTTGTTGTTCAAGTAACATCTTTTCCATGCTCCAATAGCACCCTGGCCTGCAATACCAATACCAATTGCACTTCCCATAGCGGCAATGCCCATAACAACACCAGCACCAATCATACCCCAGTTCATAATTAACTCCTTAAGCCCTTTTTGGGCAGTTTATTATTCTATTTAAAGACGGGCACAAAACCCGCCTGTTATCAAGTTTTAGTTCTGCAAAAGCAGACTTCCGACATTATTCTTCACCGAAAGGCTTTGCACCTTCGCTGAAAGGCCTGTATTTTGTTCCGCTCCATGTCATTCCCAAGTGAGTTGAGAATTCAAGGGTGTTAAGACGTACGCCGTGAACGATTACGGAAAGCAGGTTCAGCATCATGTTAAGTCCATGACCAAACACAAGAAGAACTACCGCAAAGATTACGAGCGCAAGCTTGCCGAACATTGGGCCTGCCATTGAGTTTACCGTACTGCTGATTGCAGCTCCCGCAAGAGCTACAGCCCAGAGGCGGATATAGGAAACAATGTCCGAGAACACGTTAACGATACCCAAAAGCACGCTGATGATGTTCTTGCAGCTTTCCAAGACAGACTTTCCGATGCTTCCGTCATAATTGGAGAAGACAAAGCTTAACGCAAATCCGAACAAAAGTACACCTATACAGATAATAGGAAGATTTGACGGGAAGGTAAAGCCGAATGCCCTTATAGGAATGCCTGTGTCGCTCAGGGGGAACTTGCTGGAATCAACAACCATGTTCATTACAACGTAGAACATGCCCCAAAGCTGCATTAGGGAACCCAATTCACCTATGGCCTTAAGGCTCTTTCTGTTGCTTACAATGCCCTTTATGTGCGCAATGCTAAGCTGAATCAATGCAAGGACAAAACAGAATACCTTCTGGTTAGTGTTGGCAGCCTCTTCGCCCACAGTGCTTGCTGCAAAAGGACTTGCAGAAGAAAGACCAGTAAACCAAGACGGCAGCCTGTCTGCGGAAATTCCAAAGAGAGAGCACGTGAGTGTTCCCCAAACCATTGTACAGACACCCAAAAGAATTACAAGCACAGGAAGCGACCTTGAGCCTTTTTTGCTCTTGAAGTAAAGCAAAAGACCCAAAAGCGCAATCAAAAGGCCGTAGCCAGCATCCGCAAAAATCATTGCAAAGAAGATGCAGAAGAACATCAGGAACCAGCCCGAAATATCATATTCATGATAGCCCGGAGATACGTCCAAGAAGTCCATAACCGGATAGATAAGGCTTACAAGCTTGTTGTTGTGAAGCTTTGTAGGAACAAAGTCCTCTTCTGCAGGGGCTGAAACGGCATAAGCCCATTCATTGGCCCTACATTCGCTTTCAAACTTGTCCATTGAGTCAACAGGAACATATCCCGTAACCCATGCAAGAGAATTTCCGCTTTCCTCTTCTTCGGCCTTTGCCTGTGCAAGAGCATCTTCTACGGTTATAGGCTCCAAAGAATCTTTAGCTTCTTCCGCCTTTACGCTTTGGTCACGTTCCATGCCGCTGTAGACATTTTCAAATTCAATGTCTGTAGCAAGAGAATTCTTTAAGTCCGCAAGAACAGCACGGTACTTTTTGTCTTCGGTAAGCTCGCTTTCTATCTGAGCGATTCTTGCCTTTGCCTCCGCAATGTCTGCAGCTATTTTGTCCGTAGAACGGTCCGGCACAGGTACAGAATATGCTTCCGGAGGCAGATCCGCTGGCCTATCCGTTACTTCTGTTTCCGAAAGAAGCAGGAAACGCGCAATCTTGTTAACGGAATTTACCAGTATGGTCTTTGATTCCTTGCCCACAAGCGAATACTTGTCCAGAGGAATCTCGAACATATAAAGGAATATTCCCTTTTCTGCAAGATATGCAAAATCATCCGGGTCTACTGACCCCCAGGAAGAAAGACGCTCAAGCTCTATTATATCCTGTGAGATTTTGTCCAGCAGGGACTTCTTTTTGTCATTCAGGGAAACAATTTCCTTTGCCTTTTCAATTGCACCTTCTTTAGAAAGCTTTACCTGAACCGGCAACTGCTTTTTAGGCAACTTTATTTCATCAATGATAGAAATAGCCTTGTCGGCGGCAGCTGAATTTTCCTTGTACAAAGCAAGAACCGGACCTTTGCCCTGGACTGTCTCCAAATGAAGCAGACCCATCTTGCGAAGTTTCTTTAAAGACTCCTTGCGGTGCGAATTCAATACGACAAGGGAAACTTTTTTCATCTGAACAATTGCCATTATTTACCTCCCTTGTCTTTTGCATCTGAAGACGCCACATTCTGGAGCTTCTTCTTTGAAATCTTTGAGCGTACAACGGCGGCAACCTGTTCGTCTCCAAGGAAAACACCAATTTTCTTGATGTTAGCCTTTGTTTCGGGAATCTTAACCTTCTCGAAGAGGTTTACGCGCTGAGTCGTAGTACGCAGTTCCTTGGAAAGAAGCCTTACCTGCTCCTCAAGCACTTCTGCCTGAAGGTCAAGCTCAAGGGCCTTTTCCATGCGGTCTGCAGCCATGTCTATCCACAAAGGTGTTGAATAAAGGTCGTAATCTCCACGGCCAAAATCAGCACCCTCATAAATTGGAATCTTTACGCCGGCAATGTTGCCCCAGCCCTTCTTAATGTTCCTTACGGTGACCATTTCGGGCTTGAATGCATCCTGTTCGCCGAAGACGGAAATCCATTTTTCAAAGTCCTCTTCCAGAGATTTTTTCTGGGCACGGACTTCCCTGGCCTTTTCGTCTATCGTTCGTATTTCTGACTGCAGCTGCTGTTTTTTAAGCGTAAGGGTCGGAAGATAGCGCTGGTACATCTTTAGCGCGTCTTTCTGAACCTTCTGCTCATTTTTAGTCAGCTTTATCTTAGCCATTAATCAAGCTCCCAAAAAATTAGTTCTTCGGCCAGAACTGTTCAATAAGTTCTGTCTTAAGGCCTGTTTCCTGCTTTTCAAAACATGAGGCAAGAATCTTCCAGCCGTTGTCCAAAGCCTCTTCAAGAGGAATGTTTACAGACAAATCCATCATCTGGGATTCAAACATTACGCCGTATTTTAGGAGCTTTTCGTCCCATGCGGACATGTTGAAGCCCATGGACTTCTTTTCCAGAGTATCCTTGTACTGAGCGTAAAGCTTAATCATTGCGTCCATAAGGTTACGGTGGTCTTTTCTTGTCTTACCGTTTACGTTCTGCTTAAGACGAGAAAGGCTTCCGAATGGCTCGATGCGTCCACCCTTAAGGTAGAACTGGCCTTCCGTGATGTAGCCTGTGTTGTCTGGAACAGGGTGAGTAACGTCGTCACCAGGCATTGTTGTTACGGCAAGAACCGTTACAGAGCCCTGGTCGGCAAAGTCTACGGCCTTTTCGTAACGGGATGCAAGCTGTGAATAAAGGTCTCCCGGATAACCGCGGTTTGAAGGAACCTGCTCCTGAGTAATAGCAATTTCCTTCATTGAGTCTGCAAAGTTTGTCATGTCCGTAAGAAGAACAAGAACGTCTTTTCCCTGAAGGGCAAACTGTTCAGCAACTGCAAGCGAAAGGTCAGGAATCTTCATTGCTTCTACAGTAGGGTCTGCAGAAGTATGAACGAACATTACCGTCTTGCTAAGTGAGCCGCCCTCTTCAAGTGTGTTCTTAAAGTAAAGGTAGTCGTCATATTTAAGACCCATACCGCCAAGAACGATTACGTCTGCCTCTGCCTGCATTGCAATACGGGCAAGAAGCTGGTTGTATGGTTCACCGGAGATAGAGAAGATAGGAATCTTCTGGCTTACGACCAGTGTGTTGAACATGTCGATCATCGGGATGTTGGTACGCATCATGCGGTTTGCAAGAATACGCTTTGACGGGTTTACGGAAGGACCGCCGATTGGGACAAGGTTTTCCGCAAGGGAAGGACCGTGGTCGCGGGGCTCTGCTGAACCGTTGAAAATGCGGCCAAGAAGGTTGTCGCTAAAGGAAACGCGCATGTCGTGGCCAAGGAAACGGATTTTGTCGTTTGTAGCAACACCGCGGCCACCTGCAAAAACCTGAAGCGAAACGTTCTCGCCGTCAATTTTGTTTACCTCGGCAAGTGACTTACCAAAGCGTGTTTCGATTTCGGCAAGCTCATTGAGCTTTACTCCGTTTGCCTTAACCGTGATAACGCTTCCGTTAATGCTTTCTATTTTGCTGTATACTTTGTTCATTACTGACCATCCTTAAGAAGGGCTTTTACTTCTTCGCTGATTTTAGCTTCCTTTGAAGCAAGAAGGTCGTCTATCATCTTTTCATAGTCCTTGAACTTGGCGCTCTTGAATTCTGCGTAGTTCATGTCCTTGAAGTCCTGCTGCAAGTTCGCAAAGAGGGAGCGGGCTTCGTCTTTTTCGCTTACGCCGAAAGAAGAACCAAGGATTCCCACAATCTTTTCGAACATATATTTCTGGCGCTCAGGGCTTGATGCACCTTCAATTTCGTCGAATGAATCCTGCTGCATGTAGACGGCATCAAGGAATTCACTCTTAAGGTAAAGGATAAAGTCTTCGAGAGAAGTACCTTCTTCGCCAACAACCTTCATCATGGAGCTGACTTCCTGACCGCGCTTGTAAATCTTGCGGGCATATTCAACCCAGGCGGAATTCATTGAAGGCTTGTACTTTGACCATGAATCCAGAGGGTCAATTGAAGGATAGCGGCGTGCGTCGGAGCGTTCGCGGCTCAAACCGTGGAATGCACCAACAACCTTAAGCGTTGCCTGTGTAACAGGTTCCTCAAAGTTACCACCTGCAGGAGAAACTGTACCACCGATTGTTACGGAACCAGTTGAACCGTCGCGGAGGCGGACAATACCTGCACGTTCATAGAATGAAGCTATTGTTGACTCAAGGTATGCAGGGAATGCCTCTTCGCCAGGAATCTCTTCCAAACGGCCGGACATTTCGCGCATAGCCTGTGCCCAACGTGATGTTGAGTCTGCAAGAAGAAGAACGTGGAGACCCATCTGGCGGTAGTATTCAGCAAGGGTTACGCCCGTATAAACCGAAGCTTCGCGGGAAGCAACAGGCATAGAAGACGTATTACAGATGATGATTGTACGCTCCATAAGGGAACGTCCGGTTCTTGGGTCCTTAAGTTCCGGGAATTCAGTAAGAGTTTCTACAACTTCACCAGCACGCTCACCACAAGCTGCAATGATTACGATGTCTACGTCGGCGTTGCGGCTTGTCGTGTGCTGAAGAACGGTCTTACCAGCACCGAATGGGCCCGGAATACAGTAGGTACCACCCTTTGCAACTGGGAAGAAGGTGTCTATAAGGCGAACTTTTGTTACCATTGAATCAGAAGGCATAAGGCGCTCTGCATAGCAGTCAACGGCTCTCTTTACAGGCCACTTAAAGCTCATGCAGATGTCGTGGGACTTGCCCTTTGCATCGGTAAGGGTTGCGATTGTGTCGTGAATCTTGTATGAACCGCTCTTTGCAACCTTCTTTACCTTGTACGTTCCAAGGAATGTGTATGGAACCTGAATCTTGTGCGTAAAAGGTCCTTCAGGAACAGAACCAACTATGTCTCCGGCCTGAACAGTATCCCCCTCTTTTGCGATAGGCGTAAAATCCCATTCCTTTTTTTCATCAAGAGCAGGAAGATAGACACCGCGCTCAAGGAAGTAGCCTGAATGCTGGGCAAGAAGCGGAAGCGGGTTCTGCAAACCGTCGTAAACCTGTCCCAAAAGACCAGGTCCAACTTCTACGCTAAGAAGGTCATCGGTAAATTTAACCTCACAGTCAGTTGAAATACCGTTCGTCATTTCATAAATCTGCATCTGTGCCGTGTTTCCGCGGATACGGATTACCTCTCCCTTAAGCAGCTTGCCGTCTACGTTGACGTAGCCTACTTCGTTGAGAGATACCTTACCGTTGAACTCTACAGAAACCATGTTTCCGTTTACGGCAACTACTTTGCCTTTTGTATCTGTCATTTCTTTTCTCCAAGAATCTCGTCATAAATTTTGTGGTAAGAAGCGAGTCCTAAATCTCTGTTAAACTTCTTCATACGTTCAACAAGCATGAGCTTAAGTCCATAGCAGTAAACCGCATCAACAGAAAAAATATCCAGTGGTGCAATTTTATCCAGAACGCCAAGACGGTACTCGTTAAGATACTGTTCGGCGCTAAGAGGACTGTCCATGCCTGTTGCCGTACGCGCAGCCTGAACAACTTCTCCGTCGCTGGAGATAGGAATGTCCTTGGCTTCCTTCTTCATCTTGAGTGCGCGCACTTGGGCAAGTGCAAACCTTAGGTTGCGTTCCTTTGTATACCATTGGTCAAGGAAAGCGGAACCTGTAGGCTCACCTTTTTTTGGAGGCTCAAGGGAAAGGCTCTTTGCAGCTTTTGCCGCACCGCTGGACATAAAGCGGGAGCACAAATCCTTAAAATACTCCGTCGTTATGGGAAGTTTGGAATTACTGTCGCTGTTTACCGAAAAAGCCGGCAACTGGGCTACCAGATAATACAAATGTTCCACTATTTCTTTCCTTTTGCAGCAGTCTTTCTTGCTGTTGTTGTTTTAGCAGCAGTTTTGGCAGTCGTCTTTGAAGCAGGTCTTCCCGGTCTCTTAGCGGCTGGCTTTTCCTCTTCATCAGAAGAATCAAATTCAACTCTTTCTGAAGGGATTCCCTTTGCGGCATTCATCATAAGCTGGGTTGTGCGGGGGTTCAAGTATGAACTGAACAGGCCTGCAACTTCATCAGCGCTAAAGTCATAGAAAGCCCTTCCGTCTTTTGTTCCAATTCTGAATCCTGAATTCAAAGAATCATCACCCTTGATTACGAGGCCTTTTGAAATCTGGCTCTTAAGGGCAGTCTTTACGGTGCTTTCCAAAGCCTTCAAATCCTTTGCAGGAAGAAGGACAGACAAATCGTTTTCTCCGGATTTTGAAGAAACCCAAGCCTTAACTGTTTCCGGAATAAGTTTCTTGAGCAAATCCTTGTCAAAGGCCTTTTCTGCCTCTGCCGTTACCAAAGCAGAAATTTCCCTGTTGATTCCTTCACGGAAAGAGATAATCAGGTTGCGTCCAGCCTGCTCTATGGCATCTTCGCTGGCTTTTTCCATTCTTTCAGTTTCCGCCTTGGCATTCTTAATGATGCTGTCAGCCTTTGCCTCTGCTTCCTTGATGATGGAAGCGGCTTTATCTTCCGCTTCTGTAACAATCTTCTGCGCAGAAGTCTCCGCGGTGGCAACACCATCTCTTTTGATCTTGTCGATCAATTCCTGTAACTGGACGTCCATTGTGACCTCTCTATTTTCATTAAAATATAACTTTTTCCGTGGCAAAAAATGCCGTATATTTCATCTCCGCAAGACAAAACTGAATTGCGGGAAAAATCCAAAACCAATTTAGAAAAAGCAAGGCAACCTGTAAAGCCCCGCCTTTTCTAGAACTCGAATGCGTACTGCGTAACCTGGCGGTACTTTTCACCCGGGCGCACGATGCATGAGGGGAATTCGCTCTTGTTGGGCGAGTCTGGATAAGCCTCTGCCTCCAGGCACAAAGCTCCGTGCTTCTGGTAAACAAAGCCGTTCTTTCCGTGAACATTGTTCAAGAAATTGGCTGTATATAATTGTACACCCGGTTCTGTGGTTTTTACAACCATTTTTCTTCCCGAAGCCGGATCTTTTACGATTGCGGTAAGGTTGAGCTTTTTTTCCGGGGTAAAGCCGTCTATGCAGTAGCAGTGGTCATAGCCCATGCCTGTCTTTGCAATGTCCCTGCCTATAAGATGGGGCTTCTTAAAGTCGTAAGGGGTTCCCTCAACGTCTATAAGCTTGCCGGTAGGAATAAGCTTGTCGCTGGGTTCAACATACTTGCTGCAGAACATCTGGAGTTCCTGATCTTCAATTGAACCGCCAGCATAGCCCTTTAGGTTGAAATATGCATGGTTTGTAAGATTTATTGGAGTTGCCTTGTCTGTTTCTGCCTCGTATTCAATTGTAAGGGCATTGTCTTCGCTAAGCGTATATGTTACGCTAGCCTTTACCGTTCCAGGGAACTTCTGCTCACCGTCTGGACTTATATGGGTAAACTTAACGCCTATGCCGTTTTCGGTCTTTACCTTCTTGGCCTTCCAGACTTTCTTTTCCCAGCGGTCAAATCCACCGTGAAGCATGTTCTCACCGTTGTCGTTCTTGTCCAAATCATACTTTACCCCGTCCAAAGTGAACGAAGCACCGCCAATTCTGTTTGCAAAACGGCCTACGGTAGCGCCAAAGCTACAGTCATCGCGGATGAATCCGTCCAGAGTTGAAAAGCCCAGAAGAACATCCACGTCACCGCCTCCCTTGGCTGGCAAAAGAATGCTTGTAAGTATGGCCCCGTAGTTTGTTACGGAGACACTCATTTTTCCATTGGAAATTGTAAAAAGATGAATTTTTGTGCCGTCGGACAAAAGACCGTACCGGGATTTCTTTAACTTTGAAATACGCATAAAAACATTATAGCGTACTTTTAGGAAAATTCAAGCATTAATTTTATTTCTTGAACAGTTCTGCCCAATTTTGATGCAATTTCCTCTTCCGTCATGCCAAGTGCCGCATATTCCTGAACTTGGCGGTTTATGCTCTTTTTTACAACAACAGGATTCTTTGCGCGGATAATCTCAGGCTCTCCAGAAGGCCTTGACCCCTTCTCCGCATTTTGTGGTGCAGCTTCCGCATCTTCCGCGGCAGAAGCAGAATTTTCTGATGAAAAGAGATTGCCCTGCATCTGCTCTTCTTTATAGCGGGATGCAAGCGAAGTAGACCTGTTACCAGTCTTACCCCTGTCCGGAAGCTCTGATGCAGGTGAATCCACAACGGCATTTGTCTGGAAAAGAGGATCTATTCCTGAAGAAACGCTCTTGCTTCTTGTACGGCCAGCAGGCTTTTCTGAGGATTTTCGGGCAGACGGAGCCTTTTTTGACTCACTGCGCCTTGACTTTGCAGGGGCGGATTTTTCTTCCTTTTCCCCGGACAAATCGGATTGATATTCAGGAGCTGCACTGCCGGATATTCTGCTTCCAAATTCCAGGGATTTCTTTTTGGCCTCTATTTCTCCGTTCAAAAGGGCTACCCTACGCTCAGCTTCCTGCTGAACCTGAAGTGTCTCTTCCTGAACGTCCTTAAGCATTTTGATTGAATCGTTAACAAGACCAACATTGCGCTCGGCATTGCGGTTCAAGTCCATGAGCATGTCGTCCATGATTTCACGCGTCTTTTCGATTATCTTGTCTGTAGAAAACAAACGCCTGAACCTTATGAGCATTATAACCCAAAGGAGGATATTAAAAGCACAAAGCAACAAAGCAACGACTACCAAGCCCTACCCCGTTATATCAACATGAAGCCCCAGCCTTGGATCCGAAATTTCCTGCTGCCCGTCACTTTTTTTATTTTCGTCTTCAGAAGAACGCCTTTTCTTGCCCTTTCCCTGGTAGAGCGAAGAATTTCCACCGGATGAGCCACCGTCCTTCTTGATTTTTGTGGAAGTAGACTCATTTTTTGCCGCTTCCTGAACAGTTTTTGACTTTTCCAAATTGTCAATAGCGCCTTTTTCAAGCGAAGCCTGGTTCATTGCCTGAGCTACCTGATTTTGAGACGCATTGAATTTTGCAACGTTGTCCATCTGTGTATAGACAAGAGACAAATCAATTGGATGAATAGCCATCTGGTGCCTTTATATCATTGGCGGCCTGGGAAGGATCAAACTTGCCGCGACGGACAAAGCCGTTTTCGTAATAGAATGTTACAGACTTGCAGTCAGCCTTAACTTCATCCTTTTCATCGCGAACATATATCTTTGAACCTGCAAAAACAGTTCCGCTGGCATTGACCTTTCCAACAACCTTAAGCTCTCTAAGACGCTTTTCCAAGTCGTTGATTTCTTCGGTCATCTGGTTGGTCTGCTCAGTAATTTCCGTTTTGCGAGAAAGGAACTGGCTCAAGGTCTGCTCCTTTTCTACAGGGAGTGAACGGCGAACCTTCTTCTGGTTTTCCAGGGTCTCTATGTTCTTGTCTACTTCTTCAAGTTCCTTTACAAGCGCAGCCTGCTGTTCCTGAAGCTCAAGGAGCCTTGCCTTTGATTTAGGATCAAAACCAACTTCAAGGATTGTCTCTGTACCACCAGCCGGAGCACCAATGTTCTTAGCGGTAATTTCTTCCGTAGCAAAGAGATGGCCACCGATAATCTGTGCACGCTTTCCGCGTACGACAATCTTCTTCATGGCAGACACCTGGGAATTCATGATGTTGTCATTTACGACGACATTTTCTCCGGCTTCAACCTTTGCGTTCTGAATAAAGCGGGCCCAGACGGACTTTGGCGTAGAAACAACACCTTCGTCGCGTCCCATGATACCCTGGGAAATAACGATGTCTCCACCGGACTCTATGCGGCAGTTGCCTACAGAACCGTAAATTTCAATATTACCGTCGGCCTTGATGTTATAGCCGTCCTCAACGTTTCCGTGAACAATAACGGTACCAAAATATGTAACGTTTCCTGTCTTGATGTTAACGCCCTTGACTTCCTTGATAGGTTCAACACAGATTTTTCCGCTTACAATCAAGACTTCACCGTTGCAAGCAGCAAGTACCGTAACTCCGTCAGAATCCAGCTTTACGTTCTGGCCAAGAGGTATCTGTATGTCTTTTCCGTTTGTGGCTTCAAGGTAGCGGCCCATAACGGTCTTTCCACCCTTACCCCTCTGCGGCTGAATTTTCTGCGCAAGCGGCTGGCCTTCAACAACGTTCTGTATAAGGTTGAGTTCCTTAAAGTCCATCTGACCAGTTTCGCTTTCCTTAATCTTAAGCTTTGAGCGGTCAGTCTCAAAGTTGTACTTCATGTAAGCATCAGAACCGTTAACCGGGGCAATGGCTGTAGCAACCTCATAGGGAATGTGGTAAACCGGATTGTCTACGAATTCGGCAATCTTTTCTTCGTTTATACCGGCAACAACACCCTGGCTTTCCAGAGCGCGGATTATGTCGTTTGCAGAAATTTCCGCACCACTCATAGATGGCGGAGAAACACTGATTGTTGCGTACATTTCGTCCTTGTCTATGTCTACCGCCATAACCGCATCACCGGCAGCGGCACGTGCGTACTCTCCAATCTTTACATAACCGCCATCGGTACCTTCCTTACAGCACTTCTTAATCAGTGCCTCATCAACTTCATCGGTATCTGGGCGCTTGGATGCAGAAATTGCATCGTTTGCGGCAACCGGCAAACCGTCACCAACCGGCAGAATAACATGAATGTAAATACCGTCCTTGAAGTGGCGAATATAGAATCTTCCGTCGGAATTGACGATTTTGTTTTCTTCTGCAGCCTCTTCCATGGCAAGCTGAGCCTGCTTGGCAATCTTTTTCTTCTGCATGAATTTGGGATTTTCATAAATCAAAAGTTTCCAAGGCTTTTTTGCAAGACCTGCTATACCCTGAAAGCCCTTTTCCAGAACTTCGTATTCAAGGTTTGCAACTTTTGTCTCCAGCTGAACGGAAGCATCTGCAAGACATTCTTCTATTGTATCCGCACGGACTTCCACCGAGTGAATTTCTCTGTCAACTTCCAGCTGGGATTCCATTTCCAAACGGAGCTTATCTAACGTTACCATGCTTTCTCCTTAGAAAATACCTTTGCGGAGGCTAGTAAGCTTAGCACGCAGGCGCATATTGGCTTTTGTATGAAGCTGGCTTATACGGCTTTCGCTTACGTTAAGAACCTGGCCTATTTCACGGAAAGTCAGGTCCTCATTATAGTAAAGGACAATTACCATCTTTTCATTTTTGGGGAGTTCGTTGATTGCCTGGATTATTACCTTGCGGACTTCCTCCCTCTCTACAATAACATCAGGGTTAAGGCTGGACGGAGACTCAATGTTGTCTCCTATGGACATGTGGTCGCTGTCGTCCCCTGAATACCATACGTCGTTAAGTGAAAGAACGCTGGTTCCGCTTACCTTCATGATTGTAGTCTGGTATTCAGACTCGGTCATATTCATGGCCTTTGCAATCTCTGCATCGGTAGCGGTACGGCCAAGCTGAGCCTCCAGTTCAACAATAGTATCCTCTATTTCCCTTGATTTTTGCCTTACCGAACGAGGAACCCAGTCCAGCTCCCTTAATTCATCAAAAATAGCACCACGGATTCTTGTAACTGCATAAGTCTTGAATTTTACGTTCTTGTCGGGATCAAATTTGTTTATTGCATCCAAAAGTCCAAACTGACCAAAACCGATCAAGTCTTCATACTCAACACTGTCCGGCATACCAGTCTTTACCTTTCCGGCAACGTATTTTACGAGAGGCATATATTGGCGGATAAATTTGTCACGGATTTGTGAAGACCTGGTCTTCTTGAATTCGTGCCAAAGTTCATCTTCTGTCTTTTCTTCATCCGTAAGCGAATTACCCATCATCCTCACCTTTATATTATTTATTCATCCCTTTTTAAAATTGTAGCAATAGCTTTTGCCATCGTTTCCGCATCGTGGTCCGCAGCCTTTGAACCGTCAGAGAAGGTGCTGCCACGGCTTGCAGGAGAAGAAACCCCGCTGCTGGCAAATTCCGTATCTTCTATTACGTCGGGACTTTCGTCAACATCACCTGTAAGGGCATCAAAACCGGAAAGGTCCGGCAAACTGTCTATGCCTTCAACAGAATCATCACCGGACTTGCCGGAAGAAGACGCCGTAACATCTGCCACAGACGAAGCAACAAAGGAAGAATTGTTTTCATCCTGTTTGGCCGCCGCAACGGTTGCAGCTGTTGCAGCAGTTTCCTTTGCACTCTGAATGAAGCTTTCCTCGTGCGAATCTGGAGCGTTCTGCATAGCAGCACCCGCATCATCAAGATCTGCATGAACCTTTGCATCGGATTCCTTTAAGGTCTGTGCATCCAGAATCTTTTTATTGTTGCCAACGGAGAAGCGCAAATTTTCACCGTCATCCGTAAGGTCTTCATCAGAAATGGTAATGTCTACCTTGTTTCCCAAAGTAGAAGGCTTTTTTGCGGAAGAAACTTCCACATCTGCCGACTGTTCCAAAAACGTGCTGAACAAAAAGTCAACAAGAAGGAACAAAAGGGCAAAAACTACACCGAATATAAGTCCCCTTATGAGAGACCAAAAAAGGCTGTGCGCAAAAAACAAACTAATTACAAAAGAAATAACAAAACCTGCTGCCGCCGGAACTGCTATCTTTTTTGGAGTGAGCATAAACCATTCCTCCGCATATATATATAAGATTACGTCAAAATTTCATTCCGGTCAAGTTTAACTTGCAAATTCAGAATAATTTAAACGCGATTTACCTTTTTTTCTTTCCGCCTACAACGAATTTCTTAAGGAAATTCTGAACACCTACAGAAGCATTGTTCTCCGTCTTCTCTATCCTTCCAACGATGTGCTTAATGCAGACAGATGGCCTTGATGTGGGATTAACCACAATAAAGGGCTTTTGGCGGATAACTGCGGTCTGAACCACAGAATCCTCATAAACAAAACCTATATAGTCAACCTTGTAATTAAGGAACTGACCAACAATAGTAATGATACGCTCGGAGATGCGCTTACCCTCATCCGCAGAATGGACGCGGTTTACAAGCAGCTTTATGTTGCTCTCCCTGTCCACAAGCTCCGTGGAAATTATCTTTATGATACCATAAGCGTCCGTTATGGCAGTTGGCTCCGGAGTTGTAACAACATAGACTTCATCTGCGGCCGCAACAAACTGCAGAACGTTGTTTGCAATACCTGCACCGGTGTCTATGATTATTATGTCGGCATTGGAAAGAGACAGGAATTCCTTTGTAAAATAGTCCAGCTCTTCCTTGGACAGGTTGGCTATCTTGGAAAATCCGTTTGCACCGGCGATGAATTTTATGCCAAATTCCGTGTCCAGAATTATTTCGCTCATCTTTTTCTGGCGGTTGATAACCTGGAGCAAATTGTAGCGAGGCACTATGTTAAGCAAAACATTAACATTTGCCATACCCATATCACCGTCAATCAGGATTACGCGCTTGCCAATTTCCGCATAGGCAATAGCCATGTTAACGGCAACATTTGTCTTACCAACTCCACCCTTGCCGCTTGTTATTGCAATAATCCTTGTCTTATGGGGATCGCCGTTCCCCATCATGGCACGTAGCTCGTTTGCCTGTTCTTCCATTCCCATAATCAACACCCACACATTACTTAAAATAGACTTCTTGACGCATAAGATACGGCAAGACTTTATTCTTCTTCATTCTCAGAGCCGAATTTCTTTACGACCTTGTCCTTGTTCACCTGGAACCCTATAAGCTGCCTTAGGAAAAGCACCGGGCTTGCACGCTTTAACGAATGTAAAACCTGCTGTCCGTCAGTTATCATTGAAACCTGCTTGTTCTTTTCGCTAAGAATACTGATGACGTTTCCGTAGGCAGAAGTTTCATCACATTTTGTTACAATCACGCTACGGAAGTCAAAAGATTCGTAGTTCCTGATGATTTTTTCAAGGTCGCTGGCCTTAGTGCTAGCAGCAACGGCAAGATAAATGTCCGGCTGCATACCCTTAACATCGAGCATAGAGCGCATCTTTGCTATATTCTCGTAGTCGTTGGGACTGTATCCGCTTGTATCAATAAGAACAAAATCCATGCTGTTCTTGTATGAATCAAAAAGCGACTTAAGGTCATCCGCACTTTCCGCCTTGTCAACATCAATCTCTATAGCATCGCCATAGTGCTTAAGCTGCTCAAAAGCACCAACGCGCCATGTGTCCATAGTTATCATCTTGATTGCAGGAGCTGGAAGCTTCTTGGACTGGGCAACCTTGCGTAGCTTTGCGGCCATACGGGCAATAGTCGTTGTCTTTCCAACCCCTGTGGGGCCAACAACAACTATAACATGCGCAATCTTGCCTTTTGAATTGAATTTTGGAGCAATAGAAATTGTCTCTCCAATCCAGTCTATTACGCTGTCCTGCACGCGGTCAAAATCTTCCAAGTCTTCAAGATTAAATTCCCTGCGGATTTTATCATCCATTTTGCGGATGTAGTTCTGGGTGAACTCATTCTGAACAAGAAGGTCATTTATCTTCTGTATGGTAGCATTTTCATCACCTTGGGATGCAGCCTGAGCCTGGGAGACTGAATCAATCTTTTCACCAAGCTTTTCTATCTGCTTTGTAAGCTGAGCCACCTGAAGCATACTGGTTACATTGCCGTTGCCCAAAGTCTGCTTTAGGAATTCATCGCGCTTTGCGGTAAAGCTGTTCTGATTGGGATCTGCCATGCCGGTTTTTACGGGAACTTCCCTTTGCATATAAGGCATGTAGTCTGTTTTCTGAGGATAAGACTGGGGCCTCTGGTAGGGGGAATAATCTGCCCCGCCTGAATATGGCATTTTCTTTAGAGGATCTGGAACCGAATTGTACCTGTTGAATGAATCCTCCACAACATAGTTGGCATTTACAATTTCCTTCTGGAAAAAGCCGAACAGCCCCCCCTTTAACGTAGTCTTGTAGTTGAGAATCTGGTACATGTCGCCGTACTCTCTCTGGAGCCTGTTCTTTATCCATTCAAGAGAAGGTCCTTCTATCTCCATCTGTGTACTTCCAAGTTTTTCAGTCTTGTACATCGATATCTCCAATGGTTTCTACTTTTATACCTGAACCTGCGGCCATAACCTCGCTTACAGAAATGCAAACGAGTCCCGGAATTTCCCGTTCAGTTGAAGAATGAACAAGAAGTCGGACCTGATCCGGGCAAAGAACGATCGGCAGATAATTTCTTTCGCTCACGGCAGCAAAAGATGCGCTCATAGTTTCTATATACTTGCGGCCGTCTACAGGATCAAATGCAACGAATGGCTTCTGGCCGGGCTGCATAACCTGATGGTCAAGAATATTCTGGGCAAGAGTCTGTGAAAGGCGCATTACATGAAGCACCCTGTCATCATCAGCATACTGGAGACAAATCTGTGCACCCAAGGCCTCCCTTACCTTTTCCGTAAGAATCCACGGGTCTTTTGTAATAGGAGCAAAGTTGGCAAGTGTTTCCAAGATAACGACCATATTGCGGATGCTTACCTGCTCATTCAAAAGGTTCTTAAGGACGCTTTCAATTTCACCATAAGTAAGCTTGTGTTCTCCGCTAAGGATTTCGTCAACAACAACAGGGTTCGTTTCCTTTACCTTGTTTATAATAGAACTTACTTCCTGGCGGCTTAGGATGTCCGATGCGTGGCGTCTTATTATTTCCGTAAGGTGGGTCGCAATTATTGTTGGAGGATCAATTACAGCGTAACCGGCCTTTTCTGCTTCCAGGCGCTTTGGCTCTGAAACCCAGATTGCCTCCATGCCGAATGCAGGGTCTTTTGTCTTTTCTCCGACAATTGCGCGCTTGGGGTCAACATTTCCTGTGTTAAGGCACATGTAGTAGCCAAGCTTGAGCTTACTCTTTCCAACTTCTATACCGCGAATCTTAAATGAATATTCGTCGGGATCAATGGACATACTGTCGCGGATTCTAATAGGAGGAACAACAAGGCCAAGGTCAAGGGCTTCCTCACGGCGGATTCTTGTTACGCGCTCAAGGAGTTCCGCACCCTTTTCTCGGTCAACAAGGGGAACCAAGGCATATCCAAGGTCAAGTGAAAGCGGATCAAGGGTAACAACCGGTGAAACTTCATCAGGGCTACCGCCTGTCTGTTTGTTGGACTTTGCGTTTTTAGCCGCTTCTGCAGCACGTTCTGCTTCCGTCTTCTGCATCCTCTGCATACGGATTCCAAGGTAGACAAAAATTGCTCCGATAGGCACAAGAACGAATGCTGAAGCATTGTGGAAGGCAAGCCCCATTGCGGCAAGGGCAATACCAACGATAACATATATGGTTCCGCTAACGGAGAAGTTGCGCTTAAGCTCATCACCGATGAACTCGTCTGCACGGCTTCCTGTAACAAGAATACCAGTAGAGAAAGACACAAGAAGTGCCGGAAGCTGGGAAAGAAGACCGTCGCCTATGGTAAGCTTTGCATAGGTGTCCATAGCCTCGCCTGCAGCCATATTGTGGAAGACCATACCGGTAATCATGCCGCCTATAAGGTTTACTGCGGTAATGAATATGCCGGCCTTTACGTTTCCGCTTACGAATTTGGATGAACCGTCCATTGTTGAATAGAAGTCCACCTCACGCCTTATCTCTTCCTTGCGCTTTTCTGCCTCTTCCTCGGTAATGGCACCGCTGTTAAGGTCGTTCTGGATGTCGAACATCTTGGAGTTCATGCTGTCCAAGGTAAAGCGTGCGCTAACTTCAGAAATACGGCCTGCACCCTTGGTTACTACGATTACCTGAACGACTATGAGGATGATGAAAATTATAAATCCTACGACTATGTTGTCGCCAGCAACGATATTGGCAAAAGCCTTTACCATTTCGCTCTGGGTATTCATAAGAAGGGAGGCTGGAATATTTTCCCCCGGAAGAAGGATAAGCCTTGTTGAAGAAATGTTTATGGCAAGCCCAAAGAGAGTCACCAAAAGGATTACCCGCGGAAAAGAAGAAAAATCCGCAGCACGCCTGGTGTAGATTACCGTCAAAAGGATTACCAAGGCAAGGGCCAAGTTCACAACCATTGCCACATCAATTATCATCTTTGGCAGCGGTATAAAAAGCATAAGGACTATTAAAACCGCAGCCACTGCTACGGAATTTCCCTGAATTGCCGAAATTATACTCTGCCTGTTGTTCCCACTTTTATTTTCTGCCATGAGTCCCCACCCACTTTTTTTATAGTATAAAGTGTTTTATATAATTTTTCAATCAAAAAAATCAAACTTTTGCATATTTTTTGTCAAGATAGCCAATCTGTACATAAACAGTGGCTATGGCCTTCAAATAGTTTGCAGGTATTATATCACCAACCTGGGTGTCTGTATATAGTCCGCGGGCAAGAGGCCTGTTTTCCACAACAGGAACCCCATTGTCCCGCGCTATCTTCTTCATGTTTTGGGCAGTAAGGTCTTCTCCCTTTGCCGTAACCTCAGGAAGTTCAGCCGTATCGCGCTTCCACTCAAGGGCAACAGCATAATGGGTCGGGTTGGTAATAACAACATCCGCCTCTTTTACGGCCTTCTGTATGTTCTGCCTTAGCATTGCCCGCTGAACCTGCTCCAAGTGGCTCTTAACCTCCGGGTCGCCCTCCATTTCCTTGTATTCTTCCTTAACTTCCTGCTTTGTCATCTTCATTCTCTCGCGGAACTGCCTTTTCTGCACAATATAGTCAAGAACTCCAACTACAAGCAGCAGAACCGCACAAATGATAAGCAAAACCGCAGCCATTCCAGCAAAGCTCTTCATGGCAAGTCTGGGGCCGCCAGTCCTAAGATAGTCAAAAATAGAAGGCAAATTAAAGCGGATAATAAAAAATGCTATTATTGCTATTACCGCAACCTTAAAAATCGACTTAAAAATGTTGAACACACCCTCTACAGAGAAAAAACTGCGCTTAAGGTACTGCCCAAAATGAGGAACTATTTTGTTAAACTTTGGCATAATTGTTTTTGTAGTAAACAAAAAGCCCTTGTTTTGAATCAAATTTGAGACAACTCCTGCAAACAGCCCCACCAATGCAATCGGCAGAATCATCATAAGAAAGTATTTTAGGCAAAAATAGCCGAATTTCTTGTCGTCTATCTTGGCAGCAGTAACATTCCTAAAGAAATAAGTAAGTACTTCCTCGCATTTCCTTTCAATCCAAGGGGCAAGAGCTATAAGTACAATTACAGACAAGAGGAAAACAAGAGAACCGTTAAGCTCCTGGCTTTTGGCAAGTTCACCTTCCTCGCGGGCTTTACGGAGTTTATATTCTGAAGGTTCCTCGGTCTTGCCCTCATCCTCTGCGGCAAACCACTGTAAATCTATCTGGCTCACTAAATCCCCCCTCCGCCAAGGCTTATGAAAAGGCGTTCTATCTGCCTGAACCCCGTAAAGAAAGAATTCGTAAAGAAGTTAAAGAATTCGGGGAGAAGCGTCCATATTACAAAGAAGGAAGTAAGCATAAGTGTTGGGAAACCTTCGGAAAGCAGGTTCATCTGGGGAGCTGCCTTGGAAAGTATACCCATTGCCACGTTTATAAGAAAAAGCGTTCCCATAAGGGGAAGTGCTATTACAAGTGCGTTTGCAAAAAGATGCACAAGTCCGGAAAGCATGAATTTCATCAGGTGGTCCGAACTGCTTATAATGGAAAATGAATTCAGCGACTGGAAGCTGGTCTTAAGCGCACCAAGAAAAAGCATCTGGAACCAGTTGTTCTGCATAAAGACCAACATGGCAAGCAGGTTAAAGAACTGTCCCATGAGGGGGTTTTCCACCTGGCTAAGCGAATCATAGGCCTCCGCCGCAGAGAATCCCATCTGGAAGGCAAAGAACTGACCCGCGGTGCTAAAGACGGCAAATATAATGTTGATATAGAAACCGATTACCATTCCGATAAGGGCTTCCCCGCCCAAAAGCAGTATATACTCAAGGGTGAATTTTCCGTCCGCGTTTACATAAGATGAATAGGAAGCAAATTTTCCCGAAACAAGTGAAACCTGGGGGAAAATAAAATATGCCATGTACAAAGCCAGCGCCACCTTTGCAATGCGGGGCACCATTTTTGAGGACAAGAGAGGAAGAGTCATTATCAAGGCAAAGCATCTTGCAACAACCAAAAGAAAGACAGGTGCTTTTGCCGCTATAAATTCCAGGTTCGGCACATCCACTCCCTAAAAAACATCTACATCCGGCCAATCATCTGGAAAAGGCCAACCGTATAATTTTTCATGCTGGTGAACATTGCGCTAGCCAATAGTGCAAGCACAATAAGCATGCCCAAAAGCTTGGGCAAGAAAGTAAGTGTCTGCTCCTGAATTGAAGTCGTAGCCTGAAAAATTGCAACAACAAGTCCTATAATCAGAGCCGCACCCAAAACAGGGGCACACAGCTTAAGAACCTGCAAAATTCCGCCCTGCATAAGGAGCGTAACCTGTTCCATACTCATATCCTACCCCCTTAGCCTACAACGCTCTGGAACAACTGCTGGGTCAAAAGTCCCCACCCGTCAACAAGCACAAAAAGCATCAGCTTGAACGGCATGGAAATCTGTACAGGCGGAAGCATCATCATACCCATACTCATGAGGATGCTCGCCACAACCATGTCTATTACAATAAACGGAATATAGAGCATAATGCCTATCTTAAAGGCAACCGTAAGTTCATGCAAAATATATGAAGGAACCAGAATGTATGTAGGAACCTCGCTAAAATTCTTTGGCTTGTTCAACTTGGCCATGCTCATGAATGTGCGGACATAGGAATGGTCACCATCCAGCTGGCGGTACATGAATATGCGTACAGGAGCCTCTGCCTTGTCAAAAGCTTCTTCTATAGTAATCTCGTTGTTAGAAAGAGGCTTAAAGGCATTGTCATACATGCTCTTGAAGGTCGGCCACATGCAGAACAGGGTCATAAAAAGAGCTATTCCGTTAAGAACTGCGGTAGGAGGAACCTGCTGCAGGGAAAGAGCCCTTTTTATAAAGTCAAGCACGATAGAAAACCTTAAGAAACAGGTAACAAGAATAAGAAGGCTTGGCGCAAGCGTCAAAAGTGAAAGGAGAAGCAAAAGCTGTACGCTGAATGCAACCTCTTTTCCAGTACGCGGAGCCGTAGCGCTAAAGGTAACGTTCGGAAAGTCAATGCCGGTAATCCGCTCGCTCATGCTTGTGTTGCCCCTTGTGGAGCCTTCGGGAAAGGATGAACCTTCGGACGAAGACTGGGCTGTTGCAGCCATTGCACAGAACAATACAAGAAGGGAAGCCAGAAGAAGCCTTTTTATGTTTTTTCTTGTAAACAAATGAAGTATTTTTTGCATAATTACTCTCCCTCGCCTAAAGTTCGGGTTCTATGTTTTAGCGAATTCAATATCCGGTCTGATTTACCGTCTTCAAAGGCATTGCTTTCTGCACCGCTCTTTGAAGATCCAGGCATGAACAGATCTAGAATTTCGCTGAAATTCTTTGGCTTAGAAGCAGCCTGAGTTTTGTCCGCATAAAGATTAAGGGCGTTGATAAGCTCCGCATCATCAATCTCGGAAATCAAATTGATTGAATTCTCGCTAACGCCAACAAGATATGCCTTGTCTATAAGGGTAACAATCTGCACGGACTTTCCAGGTCCAAGGCTAATGGAGGCAGCCCGCCTAAGGAATTTGTCGTCATCAGAGGCAATATAAGAATTTTTCTTTAAGAAGCGGTAAAGCAGATAGATAAGCCCCAGTACAAGACCAAGGACAAGAATCATCCTTACGAATACCCACAAGCCTCTGCCAGATGAACCTTCCTCCCCCTGAATTGGAAGCGTGGATTCATCGGTAATAGGCATAAGGGATTCATCCGTAGTAGCAGGAGAATCTTCTGTCTGTGTAACTTCTGGTGCAGAATTTAAAACAGAATTAGTCTGTGAATCAGTTTCCTGAGCATTCACAGACATGACCATAGTCAAGAGAAAAATTGCAAAAACTGCAAGCAGTCTTTTTGAGTTAATCGTAGTGTCCCCCACCCATGAACAAGATACCCCCGGTCTTATCCCCGACCGGGAGCATCCATTCCCTACATCTGTACGGCTACGTGTTCGAGCGCAGGAAGGATTTCCGTTACGCGGACACCGAAGTTTTCGTCGATAACTACAACTTCGCCCTTAGCTATAGGTTTATGGTTAACTAAAATATCTACCGGTTCACCGGCAAGTTTATCCAATTCAATAATGGTGCCTTCGCCCATTCCAAGGATATCCTTTATGGTCTTCTTTGTACGGCCTAATTCAACCGTCATTTCCATAAAGACATCCATAATCAGGCCAATGTTGCCCTGTTCAGGAGTTCCGCCAACCTGCTGCAAGTTCGGGAACTGCAGCGACTGTACATTTGGTGTATTTGCTACTTGAGACATACCGCCCATACTCATCCCCATGCCCATCATGGGCTGCTGATTGAATTGTTGAGCCGCACCAGTTGCCTGCTGCGGAGCCGGAGCTGGCTCACCGCCGCCCAAGGCTTTTACCATACCATCCGCAACAGGACCGCTGACGGCTTCCCATAAGGTATATGGTGTACCGTCAATGTTGAGCGGATAAGTAAACAAAGCGAAAGTATCCTGAGGCATGCGAACCATTGCCTTTGGCTGGTTTACAGCTTCAGGTGAATTGGTTGCAAGGCCCGGCAGTTTACCGTCTTTGCTTAAGTCTGTAATCTCTGAACCAGAGTGTTGGGCAACTACTTCGCTGATAACAGACAAAGCCATGTCATCAAGCTCAGGAGCTTCCTCTTTATTTACAAGACTTACGATTTTCTTAGCACATTCCGGATCCATAATGAACAAGTGGTCGCCGCTCAAAGCGGTTGAAAAGTCAGCCATTACGGCTACAACCACTTCCGGAATTTTTGCAAGCAACTGGTCTCTGTTCAAAGTTTCAACTATGGGGGAATCAACAGAAACTTCTGCACCCGTCATAGTGTTCAACTGAGAACCAAGTTTATCTTTTAAGCCGTCCGCGAACTTCTTGAGGGTCTCCACATCAAATTTGGACCCAGAGGCTGCTGCAGGAGAAGCTCCATTGGCAAGGCCTCCCATGTCAACGTCGGACAACAATGCGTCAATTTCTGCCTGTGAAATAGATCCTTCGCTCATATTGATTCTTCTCCTTCTGCGGACAGTTCTTCAAAATTTTCTTCATCCGATTCATTTATCTTGCTGATGACCTGAACCGCAACCTTCTTGCCAATCGTACCCGCCTGGCAGTAGAACTTCTTCTTGTTGCCAACGCTAAGGGTAAGCGGATCATTAATCTTGGTGTTGTTAAAGCGTACCACATCACCCACACGCAGGTTAAGAACGTCACGGATAGGAACATTCATGCTGGCAACTTCTGCAACGAGCTGCATTTCAACATCCGCAAGCTTTTCCTTGAGAGTGCCAAGGTACTGTGTTGTGGAAGAGCGCCTTACGGAACTGAACCAGAACTGTGATGAAAGCTTTGAAACGATTGGTTCAATCGTGATGTAAGGAATACAGATGTTCATCATACCGGCTTCCTCGCCTATCTTGATTTCAAGAGTTACGAGGATAACCATTTCGCTCGGAGGAACAATCTGCGCGAACTGCGGGTTTGTTTCTATCTGCTGCAACCTTGGGCGCAGGTCAATTACCTGTGTCCATGCTTCGCGCATGTTTGCAAGGATACGGACAATAATACCTTCCATTACGGACTGTTCAATATCCGTAAGGTCGCGGTTTACTTTACCGCCTGTATCACCAGAACCGCCGAACAAGCGGTCAATCATAATAAACGTGATTTCCGGAGCAATTTCCAAGACAGCATTGCCCTTGAGAGGATCCATGTTTATTACAGCCAAGGTTGTTGGTGTTGGAATAGAACGGATGAATTCCTCGTAGGTAAGCTGGTCTACGGAAGCTACGTGGACATGAACCAGCGTTCTTAACTGCGCCGAAAGGCTTGTAGTCGTAAGACGGGCAAACGTTTCGTGCATATTGGAAACAGTACGGATTTGTTCCTTTGAGAACTTGTCCGGGCGGCGGAAGTCGTATATCTTAATACGGCGTGTATCCGACACCGGCTTAAAGTCATCAGTTTCGCTTTCGCCCGTACTGATTGCCTGGAGAAGCTGGTCTATTTCGTCCTGTGAAAGAACTTCATTCATCGCCTAATCCCACCTGCACAATTTTTTGAATTACTGAGCCTTTACAACATCTTTTGTTGTAAAACGCACATCCCTAATCTTTGAACGAGACAAAATGTTTTCATTAATCTGATCGCGTATATCGTTCTTTAAGCCTTCTTCCTTATCGGGAGCAATTTCTGCTTCTGATTTTGAAGAGAAATACTGCCTTAAGAAGTCAACAATTTCTATACGGCGTTCAGTGATTTCTGTAGAAGCATTCTTATCGTCTTTCTTATAGCCAAGCACTACCTGAACAACAACGTTAGCTGGGTTAATATCGTCACAAGTCTGTGTGCGGATCTGATCCAAGGTTGTGTACCAAGAAAGAACCTCGCGCTGAGTTGTATACTCTACCCCAACCGGAACCTTAGTCTGGCTCTTGCCGCCTCTGTTCATTATAAGATTGGTTATTATAACAATCGTTACTATAAAAATAACAGCTGCAATTCCGATAAGAATATATTTTAGCAATACAGGCAATGCGCCTTTAAGGCCGCCTGATTTTTTTGCCGGAACTTCATCCCCACCGATGTCACCTGCCAAGTCGTCTGCTGCGCCTTCGTCTGCCATAAAATCCTCCAATTATAAAATACTTACTTTTTTATTATCGGTATTTTATTCTTTTAATTTAACAGTAATCTTTTAAAAATGCCCGTCATCAAGAATGATTATGTCTACACGGCGGTTATATGCTGCCGCTTCTGGCATTTCTGCATCCTTGAACTTTGGACGGGTATCCGCATAACCTGCAATGGAGAATGACTTCTCATTGGCTCCAAAATCAACCAGGTAATGCAATACGTTGGCCGCACGGGCTGCAGAAAGTTCCCAGTTTGTCTTGAATTCCTGCACTCCCTCTTCGTTTGGTCCCACGTCTTCCGAATCCGTATGGCCTTCTATTCTATAGCGCCACGGTTCGTTTTCCTTGCGGTTGCGCTTTTCCAGGGCTTCCTTTTCGTTAATTTCGTTGAAGAACTGAGAAAGGCGCAAGAGAGTTTCCCTTGTTGTTTCTATATTTAGATCTGCACTTCCCTTTTCAAAGAATGAATCGGAAGCAAGAGAAATTACAAGGCCACGCTCATCACTTGTGATTGTGATGCGGTTAGACTTGATGTCCGGCTCAAAAATACTGATAGCCTTCTTCTTTGCAGGTCCAAGAGATGAACCCCTCTCGTTTGAAGGAAGCGAGCTTACAGTATTTCCAAGGTCGGAAAGCCGGCCGGCAGACAGTGACTGTCCTCCGCCCTGAAGCGTATTCTGGATGGAAGCCTGCATTGCAGCCATCATTACTGCATCTGCATCGCTGGGGTCATAAAGCATGACGAAGAAGCAAAGCATGAGGGTAATCATGTCGCCATAAGTAGCCTGCCAGGCGGTTGAAGGCTTTCCAGGATCTGATTTTTTTCTAGCCATTCTTCAAGCCTCCTTAGTCCTTAAGAACTTCTGAAGAAATAGCTTTGCGTGTTACAGGATCAAGATATGTAAGGAGCTTTGTTGCAAGGATGCGTGGGTTGTCTCCAGTCTGAATAGAAAGAACACCCTCAAGGACCATGTCCTTTGCATTCATTTCCCTTGCATTCTGGGCAAGAAGCTTGTTTGACAAAGGTCCGAAGAGCCAGTTAGCAATCATACAACCATAAAGTGTTGTAATCAAAGCAACAGCCATGTTAGGACCAAGGGCTGACTTGTCTTCCAAGTTGTTCAACATACCAATCAAACCGATAACGGTACCCAACATACCCCAACCAGGAGCATAACCTGCCCACTGGATAAGTACACCTGCCCACTCCATGTGGCGCTTTTCGCACTGGGACATTTCGTTTTCCATGATTGCACGGATTGCAGTTCCATCATGACCGTCGACCATGAGGCGCAGGCCTTCGCGAAGGAATTTGTCATCCAAGTCGTCAAGACCTTCTTCCAATGCAAGGATACCTTCACGGCGGGCCTTTTCGCTAAGGGCGACCATATTCTGAACGGTTGACTTTTCACCGTAGTCAAAAACCTTAAAACAGCGTCCCATTATTTTCCAGACACCAAGGACTTCATGTAACGGGAAAGCAATGAAAAGGGCGCAATAAGAACCACCGACAGTAACGAAGATGGAGGCTAGGTTCCAAATATCCCCGGCACGTCCACCACCAGAAATAACTCCGATAATTACCATCGCCACGCCGCCAAAAAGGCCAATAATTGTAGCTACATCCATTTAAAAAAATCCTCCCGACTTTAACTATTCCCTTTGTTTTTGCAAATCACAGTTCCTGATTCCAGATGCCGATTCGCCTTCGGTATTCGACGACCTTATTCACCACCTCTTCCGGAGTGTCGCTTACAACAACCTTCTTTCCGGAAAGAAGCGTAAGCGTAAGGTCAGGATTCTGTTCCATGCTTTCTATTTGATGCGGGTTAATCCAGTATTTCTTGCCATTCAGACGGGTAACTTCTATCATATCTTAATATAATGTACAGTTATCGTCTGGCCGTCAAGTGGGTCTACGGATTTTTCCGCATAAATTTTCTCTTTTGAATATCGGACAAGGGGAGCTTCTTCTTGAAGGAAAAATAAAAGCCACGGATGGCAGGGTAAGCTGTAAAATATAATTCCCCAAAACAAAAAGGTTTTCAACCTTCTGTTATAATGGAAATTGCACAGACCAAAAAACAGGAGGAAGAAAACCTAATGGAGAATATAGCACGAAAGAAGAGAAAAGAAAACAGCTGC